>Ga0116227_10014808_pt1 | contig 11753 bp, 8 predicted proteins | sample S1TSphgellanicum_FD_89693 | JGI IMG/M metagenome (GOLD analysis project Ga0116227, IMG submission 89693) | Host-associated microbial communities from peat moss isolated from Minnesota, USA - S1T2_Fb - Sphagnum magellanicum MG | ecosystem: Host-associated > Plants > Peat moss > Unclassified... | reverse complement strand
ATAAAAATGCCAAATCAAAAAATATACACCCCCTTTCTTTTTACATTCTTCCCCCCCCCCCCAAACAAAAATATAAATATAAATTCCACACCACATTTCAAATGTTTAAAAAAAAAAGATTTGAAAAAATTGATTTAACCAATAACCCCAAATAATCAACATTATAACTTCTATTTTTTGACATTCTTCTTCTACTTTTGAAAGCTTCAACATAGTTTAGATTCATTTTTTTCTCCAACCAAAAATTTCAAATCTACAAGATTATAAACCTATTACATTACATTTTCCTTTCTTTTTTCTTCCAAATTTGAAAATAATTAGACATTCCACATATGTTAGAAGAAAAAATAAACACAGCCCACATTTGAGATTTCAAAAAAAACACAGACAAATAAAAGTTATGAACCCTCTTTTTAATTCTTTCTTCACCTTTCTGCCCCCCACCCCCCCTTCCCCCAAAATCAAACACCACTTACACATACAAAAATTTGAAATCCACACTACATTTTAGATTTGAAAAAAGAATTCAATCAAGAACCCCAAAATCAACAAAACTACAACCCCTTTCTTTGCATTCCCCTTTATTTTCTTCCAAACCAAAAAATCACAAATTCCACCACATTTTAGATCTCCAAATTCAAGAAAAAACAAACCTCCCACTTCTGAATTCTCCTTTTTTTCTCCTCTTCCAAAAATAAACACAATTCCAACCAAAAACCCATAATGAACAAAATTACATCAAACAATTTCCTTTTCCTCATTCTCTTATCTTTCAAATAATATAAACAAACACAAATTCCCAAATCCACACCACATTTTTGATATTTGAAAAGCACACAACACAAACAAAACTTACAAAAACAAAACAATCAATTGTGATTATCTTTGAAAAACAAAGTTGTTTATTCCAATCGAGTTTTGCAAAATGACACAACATATGAAATGTCTCACCTTTTAAATGCAAAGTTTTGTTTTGTTTTTTTTTCAATTCTTATTAGAAAAAAGAACCATACAAAAATAATAATACACATCCATTCACTTTTAACAAGCAAGAATGTTCCTTTCACCAAACTTTTGTGCAAATCTCAAAAAAAATAAAAATAAAAATTTAGCAACATTCAAAGCAAACCTCTCATATTTCAAAACCAACATTGCTTTTTTCATTCAAGTCTTCCATACAAAAATACCAAAACAAAACAATTCCACAAACTTACAGACATGATAACAATAATAAGTACAAAAATTCTCACATTTTAGAACCTCATGTTATTGAATTTTTGCACACAAAAGTTAGAGCAAAACATGTCAAAACCAATACAAAACAAAGTGAAAATAAATAAAAAAATTAATATTGCACCCAAAAATTAGTCTAAAACCAACACTAACAATCAACAATTACAAAACAAAAAAGGATTATAAATATTTCACCTGTCAAATAGAAAACCTATTAAGACCTTTCAAAACCTACTAGGAACCTTTTCTAACAACACATTCAAATTGTCACAACTCACATACCACATTTCAAACATCCCTTCACTTGAGGTCTAATGGTTGAGAGGTGCAGAATGCTTGAAAAAATTCTAAAAAATACCAAAATAAATTCACAACATAAACACACAAACAAGAAAACATTATAAGCGTGCATCTTTTGAACATAATCAATAGCAAGCAAACTTGCCACTCACCATATGCTCCAAATTGTTGGACATGAATGCTAACCTTAAACCCATGTTATAAAGCTTTCAATGTTAACACCACCACCCAAATAAGACCTCAACTACCCCAATGTGAATGCTATTGTTTAATGCATCACTCCAACACCGATTTTGGATGTAGTAGTGGTTCCTTGGCATGGTCTAACAAACAAACACCTATTTTTAAGGTATAGATTGTTAGTACATAGCTAACCATAGTGGTCAACTATGGGATGGGAATACAATGAATACCCATGTACATGGATACATGTTTGTTGAATAATTAAAATTTTGGGAAGATTCCATGTTGAAAAATAGGATATTTTTAATGCTCTACAAAATTATGTACTTTCCTTGAAGAAATTTTACTTTTTTGAAATTTTTTTGGGGGGAAAATTTCAACATTTCTACATATAAATAATATAATTAGTGTTGGGACATGGGTACATGTTTTCCTACACACCATCATCCATCCTGCATGGTGGGGGTGGTGGGTGCGGGTTCACTCTGGCCAAAGTTTCAGATCTATCGAAGGTAATAAGGCCCATTAAGTGGCGAAAATAGCAGCTACAAAAGTGGCTTGTTATTAAGAACGGTTAGGTTCACCGAAAGCTGAGCACAGAAGACTGACTTCTGGAATGAATGAATGAATGAATGAAATTCAAGATTTCTGTCCATTTCGCTGAGTTCTGAGGGATTTGCGTCAACTCCTAATCCAACAATCCATCACGCGAGCAGTTAAAATCCTCATCCCGCTTTTCTTCATTCGTGCTTTCTCATCCGTTGTTCTGTTCCTGGCCGACAACGCTGACATGTTGCCAAAAAAGACACAAGAAAAAAGAAAAATACCCCACCAAATATAAAAGGTGGCATTATCCTGACCCTTCCAAATGCCAGCTTACAAAATAAACTCAGAAACCACGGTCCAGATTCCACGTTTGCGCGTGCTCTCAACACGTGACACGGGAAAAAACGTGGGACATGGTGTTGAGGGTTCCTTGTACACGCGCCTCAGATTTCATTGGACGAAAAAATAAAATTTTCTTTATTTACGAATGAGAAAGAGGCACGTCATCCTTCGGGTAGTATGCAGGGCAGGTAGGGGAGGTAGATGGTCGTACTACTTGGCCGTCACTTGCAACAAGTCAGTTCACGATCGCGTTACGCAAAGCTGTCGCGAACGAACGACGCTTTCAACCACGGCGGCCAAGCGCTCGCAGTTGCAGACCCAGTGCACCAACTGAATTCCTTTCTTTGGATTGTGAAATTGCGTCTTCGATTCTTTGATTCTTCGATTCTTGAGCATTGGGCACTCCAGTTTTCCTCTTCTGCGATCGTTGTTTTTTTTTTCCCCCACCCCCCACCCTTCCCATTTTTTTTCCTTGGGGCTTTTGTTTGGGTGCAAGTCACTGTTCGATTGTCTCTTCTTCCCGTCGTCTCACTTCCAAGCAATTCATTCGTTTCCCTCTTCTAGAGGAATCGTGAAGTCAGCCTTCGTGTTTTTTTATAGAACTCGTGAAGTCGTCGTGTTTTGTTTGAACTCGCAAGGTCGTCGCGAGGTCGTCGCGAGGTCGTCGAGTTTCGTGTGAAATTGCGAGGTCGTTCGGGTTTTCGTTTGGGGTTTCTGAGATTAGTGTGCGTGCTTTTGTCTTCGCCACCATCGTCTATCAAGGGGAAAATGGAGGCCTTGGTTGGAGTAGTATGCAGGGGCGGGGTTGCCTGCTCTTCTTCTTCTTTCGCAACCGAAGTCTGTTTCGATAAATTGGATCGGGAGTCCTTGTCTGTCCGCTGTGATGGGAAGAAGCAGGAATTTGGGAAGTCGCTGCGGTTGAGGAAGAGCGTAGTAGGAAAAAAGAATTTATTTCCAAGAAACTCTTTTCAGCCGCCGCTGTTTGTCGATCGAAGCCACGAGCAGTTTTACGGCTTGCATGTTGTTTGCGGGAAGAAAGAGGAGAAGCTCGCGAAGATCGACAAGCTTCGAGAGATGTTGAGAACCGTGAGGCGTTACTTGCAGCCGCTCCAAGGCTTCAGTTCACAGCATTCCTTAGCGGTGACGGATGGGGAGTCAGAAGTATCAACAGGCGGCTCCTTGTCCAATCCTGTAAGATTCTTACCGTCGTAGATTGTAACGTATATTGCTAGAGTTCGGCATTTCTGTGCTTGCTCGTTGCCGTTGGAATTTAGTCCAAATTTGTTTTCAAAGTGCCTGATTTTGCTGGTGCATTTAGAATTAGCTTCCGAAATGAAAGCCATCAAGATTGTATATCTGTAATTCATGATGGATTTTTTTCTGCTGCAGGCTCCGATCGAGGCCGCTCTGAAGCAGCTTGCAGACATTGAAGCAGAGATAGGAGCACTCCAGGTCAAGTCGAGGAAGAAAAAGGGTGCCTCGTCCTCATCATCCAGCTCCTCGTCTTCCTCGTCCGAATCAAGTGAGAGTGATCCAGGAATGGACATGAGGACTTTGCGCAAGAGCAAACCTGGAGTCAAGGATCTGACAGCCCCCCAAAGTCGTGCAAAGCAGGAGGGGCCTGGGGTTCTGGGGACTGCTGTTCTCCCTGCAGTGCCATTAGCAGCTCAGCAGGTTTTAGCTAGCTCTGTCATCATCCCTTTCCAAGAGGAAGAAGAGCCTGAAATTGTAGCCCAAATAAGAGCATTATGCAATTCTGCAAATGTTGGGAGAGGATCTGTTACCCTCGAAAGAAGTGGGTCTCTCAGAGTTCAAGTCATACCTGACGCTCCAACTCCTCCTGCATGGCCCTCTCTTCCACCTGCAGAAACTAGACAAGTTGAGATGACTGGAAACATTGAAGTCTGCATGGGAAAAAAATGTAAAAGAGGTGGAGCTCAACAACTTCTGGAATCCTTCCAAGAGAATATTCCAGAGGCTGCTAACATATCAGTTACCTCTTGCAAGTGCATGGGCAAGTGTAAAACTGCAGCAAACATCCGGGTTCAAAAGGATGAAGCAGAGCCACAGCTGCATAGCCATGTTTTGCAGGAGGATGTTGGCACACTGCTGGAACTGCACTTTGGATTGGTGAACACTCCTAGCACTCAAAGACCAGTCTTCCAGCCTGAGCTTGCCAAGATCAAGTCTTCAAGTGCTGTAGTATAGATTTGTTCATGTACATTATGTGATTTGGTTTCTGGACAGTCTACTCTGGTGGTGAATGATAGCTTCTATTCTGATTTCATGAACCATGAAACAATGGGTTTAATTTGTCCACTAATGTGGCTTAGTGTTTGTTTTAGGTCTCTTGGAATTGGTGGAAGAAACAACCATGATTTTTCTAGCTTGACCACTTGGTTTCCTATAGCTTCAATATGCCAAAGGCATCCCTCTGTAGTAGTTGAAAGCTGTTTCTGGATTGTAACAGAACTGTCTTCAGCTGATCTTTGTTGCCAAGCAGGAACAAGGGAATAAATGTAGAGCTTCAAACGGCTGCCACTATGTTCATTGAAGTTTGGAACCTTCCAAAGAGCTACATGAGCAAAGGGCTGGACAAATGTATTCTTGAAACATGGAGCAGTGGTAAAGCTCTTTCAACCCACAAATTGCACAGATCTGTGGCATGCTCTAATGTGGAGTCAGAATCTCTTAACAAAATGTGTGATTAGGAAGGGATTTGTCCTTGTGAAGGTAGGAAATTTGCAAGTGCTTGTGGGGTTTCTCTTTAGAAATTTTTTCCCCTTATATGTGGTTTGTCCAGCATCTCATCAGTTTGAGGATATTGGACTCAATACAGACGAATGGAAACTTTACACTTAAGAATTGCTAGAAGTGGATGGCTTCCTTACTGAAGTTTAACAGTACATGATCTAGAGATATGTTGTGTTAAAGGAGTAGGGTAGAACTGACCGTCACCCAACACTTTACAAACTTTTCCTCATTTCTTAGCCAAATTGGGTGATTTTTTGTGTCATTGGATGTGCAATCTGGAGGCATACAAAATGTTCTTTGAGGGCCGGAAGCAAAGGATCAATGCAGAAAACACAGGTAGAGGATGAGTGATAGTTTGCTTCAAAATTTTTGAAAACAGAACTTGTGATCACTCTCTAGTTCTAGCACCTTATCTTTTGAGTGATAGTTTGTTTCAATTTTTTTGAAAAAATAACTCTAGACCCCTCTCTAGTTCTAGCTTCATCTTCAAGTGACTTAAAACCTGATGGGTGAACCAACTAGGGCTTTACAAAACTTCTATGTCTTCCAGAGGCAAAGATGCAATGATCAAAGATTTTAAGCTGGAAATCCGAATCTATTTTGATTCACCGAACATTGAACCCCCATACACCAAACATCTCATATCTTCCCCATTACTTTATCAAATGGAGCAATTTTCGAAGGGCTACAGAATGGTCTTTGAGCTTCAGATGCAAAGGAACAATGTGTGACGATTTGACCACCGTTCAGTTCTAAAGTGTTCACTCACCAGCCTATCTGCCCTACTACTCTTTGTTTTGTTGTGCATGGTTGCTAACAGTTGAAGATTATAGGAATGCCTCAAACCCTGCATTTCAAGCTTGAATTTCATCACCTTAGCTGGAAGTGTTTCGAAGTAACTTCATCAATAGGGTGTCTATGAAATAGCAATATACCCATAATGCAGGAGCATACAAAGAGGATATCTGAACTGGTCAACACATTTTACCCAAATGCAAGGAACCGCATTCGGTTGGTCAGAGTGCTGTGATTTTGGGGCTTGTATAATGTGTGTGCAGGCTTGTGACATCTTTGATAGTGCAGATTATTGCAATAGCTTGTGGAGACAGACCCTGTCACTCTCTCAATGCCAGGAACTGGGCAGGTACTTGAATGTTCAACTAGCAGGAAGATCAGAACTTTGATATTTGCAGTACCAAAGGGATTATGAAAAAATTGCAAGAACCTCAACTTGTACTTACTTACTTACTTACAATTTAGCGTCATTAAGTGGGCCAAACAGCACCCGGGCCAGAACCCAATTGACGTTAAGTCTGATGAAGCAATTCAGATCTAACCATCTGACATTGCACTAAGAATCTGGCTGCATACATTGTTGTTGTGTGTCCTGAAAGGGAGCTTGTGAAAACAAACAATTGCACCAATCTGGGAATTTTTTCTTTTTGTGTTGGTTAAGTAAAGTTGTATTAGAGTTCAATTGGGTATAGCGGGCCTCAATCAAAAGACCAATGAGACACCATAAAATAACCTTGTGGGAGGGCATTGAGCTTAGGCTCCACCCTGGGTTCACAGGATGTAATTGTCTTGCTGCCATGGTGAATTGGTGATGACAGAGTGGTAAGTTGCTGATTGGTGAGAAGACGGATGTTGAGTGTTACATTGTGTTGGACTCTCATTGATTTAAAATCAGAGCTCACAAATTTTTTTTTTTTAGTGAAGCCGATTTCTTGCCCAAAATAGCTTGAATTATTAGGCTAGTAGCTTGAATCTAAGTTTGCTCTTTTGAGAAAGGCAGCCAAAAAGGAACAAAAGCTGGCACCATCAAGTTTCAGGTCTTGACTACCGTAGCCTAGGGTCAGTTTCCACAGTGACAAAACGAATAATTTTTTTTTTTTCAAAAAATGAATTCGTTTTTAAAATTTGAAAATTATATATTTTTCCATCATATAGTGTAATATTGTGATATGAGTAGTGAAATTATTCAGAACGTAGCGTATGATAATTATGATGATTTTCATCATTCAACTTCGTATTTTCACAAAATTTCATTTCACTATTTTGAGGATTATTTAATGATGAAACTGACCTTAGGGTAAGGTAATATTTGTGTGGATATTTTTTTGTGATGAAACCCTATCAAACTTTATTAAGACAAAGCACCCAAAAATGGGGGAGAACAAAGAACAAAAGGGAAGGACCCACATTTAAAAAAAAAAAAGAGAACTTGTTCACTATTTTTATCACATTTTAGTAGAACATGTGGGTAAAGTTATTTGTTTATTTTTCATTTTGCTAGAGTCTCTAGATGATATATTTTTTGCTTTCCTCAATACATTGCAGGGATTGAGTTTAGTGGTTTAAGATTTAAAAAAAAAGGCAAGAAGAGTTTAGGTTTAGGTTTGGGTTATCAATTAAAATTAATATATTAACTTCAAAATTAGCAAAAACACATCTCATCACAAACCTAAATCACAAGATCATTCATTCCAAAATTTGAAGATGCTTATGGCATTAGACTTTATATTGTAAACTACATAATAATCACAAGATGTTTTGAATCAAACATTAAACTAAGCATAACACAACCACATTCACAATTAGACTTTAGATTTGTTCTTTAGATTAAAACTAGACTTAGCCTTTATAACTTACGATTAAATATTAAACTTAGAAATTTGACTTAGAGATTAGACTTTATTTAGACCTCCATGTGTACGCTGTTTAGAATATCCAAAATTCAAACATTAGACATTGTACATCAACAAAACAATAACATAAATGTAGCACCAAACTTTTGTCATTCAGAAACCTTCAAAGTTATTTTCGAATTAAAAACAAAAAAATTCCCTAAATAATAAATATAACATGAACTTTATATCATTCACAAACCTTCAAGGTTATTTGTGAATTAAAAACCCTAACTGTTAAATGATAAATGTAGTAAACAAATATGTTTTTCTCAAAGAAATGTTGGTTAAATTCTTTGTCTATCATCACTTGTTTAAGCATTTCCCATTTTTGTTTACATTTGTGTTTCTAATTCTTATAAACTAACTTATTTAGTTCCTGCAGATTTAACTACAAGTTATCGATTTTTTATTTTTAACTTCCTACATATTAGGTTATGATAACAATTCAAGTTTGTCACAAAGGTTTTTGGTCTCCCAATTAACACACCATAGAAGCAACAATGTTTGGTTTGCCACCATGTCACAATAATAGGCTCTTCTGATTTAATGCCACCACATATAGGAATAACAATAACATCTGCTCTACAAAAGAAAAAAAAAAACCAAAAAATAAAAAAATAAAAATTGATGCAAGTTTAAAACATAATGGCTACCCCAATAATAGCTTTCAATATGTCATGATTCACCACACCACAACAACAACCAATTATGGTTTGCTACCACACCACAATAATAGCTTTTGTTCTCCTAAAGAAAAAAACCACAACAAAATTAAATGGCTACACCAATAATAACTTTTGGTTTGCCACCACACCATACAAATAACCAATTTTGGTCAAGTGCCACAATGCAATAGTAGTCTATGATGCTACCATGCAACAATAACAACTTCTATTCTACCAAAGAAAAAAAAAACAATTGAAGAAAATTAAAAAATTTGCAAGTGCAAATTCAAAACAAAATGCAAAAATAAGTTTGATTAGAAACACAACCTAATCAAATTCATAGTTTTCTTCTCCAAATTGAGCTTTTCTTCAATGAACTTATGGTGCTCATCAATCATATTATAAAACCTGACATATTTTTAAGTTTCATAGCTCCATCACACCCAATTTGATCATTGTTAGGCCAATTCTTAATAACAAGAATGAGGCAGTTCAAATTTTCAATCCTAGACTATTGATCAAAAATTTGTAATCACACTAACAACATTAAATATAAGATCAATTTCAATCTATATGTCGATAATTCTAAGAACTTGACGAACTAAAACATGTGGAAACTATGTTGCATGGGCAGCCCAATGGGTTTTTTCTTTATGTTGATCACAATGATAACCTCTGAAATAGTTGTCATTTATTATTTTGGGTTGAAAAAGTTGCATCATTAGTTGATACAATCTACCCAAAAAAAAAAGTCATCATTTTCAATGGATATTGGTTTTGTTCGTGCCTTACTAAGGTTTAGATGGTGGTAATTGTACGATAAGAAAGCACACACAATCTTTCGTGTCATAATTTGCGACAATCTAGATGCCAACAAAATTGCACACATATTTTCATATGATTTTCATGCTTTTGAAACAAGGATTGAACATGATCAACAACATATTGTGTGTCTTGCCTTAATTATAGGCCATTGAAATGATAAAAAAAGTGAATTTGTCGATCACTTGTGTCATCATTTGCATTTTGAATTCCATCAACCTTGAATCAAAATCATTAAAAAATCAATGGTGCATCTAGAGCCCAAATTCTAGTTTAATCAGATTTCATGGACATACATAATGAAAAAGTAAAAAAGAAGTCTATCTAACAACCAATAACCTTTATTTTGATTCAAAACACATTGTTCAATAAAAAGAAACAACATATTTGGTGTGGCTTTAGCAATAGCCTAGGTCTGATCCACAATAACTTTGGAGGACAAATTTAAAACTTGAGCTCTATTCATAACAAATGGAAATTACATTTGAATATCAAAAAACTTCTTGGAACAAGATAACACGAGAGGCGAATTTGGTCTTTACAAGAGTTTTGAAGAGTTTAAGAAATAACCTTGCAATAATACATAAATACATAAGTCTTTCCATTCTTGCCTTCCATTCCCTTGTCAAGTAAACCAAATCATTCTAACAAGACTTTTACTTGGTTTGCCATCATTTGCTGATGTTGTGTTGGACACCTCAAATATCCCCACATTCATGTGGGTGGGCCATGCATGAAACATTGATGATGTTAATAACCATGGCAAATGTGTCATGACCAACATGAGACATCCATTGATCAAATGATGTAGTACATGTAACACAAAAAAAACAAGAAAAAATAAGAGATAATTTTCCTTATTTTTTGGCATGATGTTTAGGAACACATCATTCATTAATTGTTGTTTAGATGGAAACATTACACAACCACATTGTTGTAAAACTAGCTACCTTCCCCGTGGGTTTTCAATATAAAACAAAGGATAATAACCCTTTGCAATATAACAAACCAAATCCTCCAAAAATACTTGTTGTGTATGGTCTTTTTTGTTATAAGGTTGGGCTAGTAAAAAAATCTATGATTTGAGATGGAAGAGTATTTTTTCTTTTTTATGCAAATTTTTTTGACTTGTAATTTTTGATCTCTTTTGCAATAAACCCCACTGCCTCCCATGTCTTGAACAAATCTATAGTTTTTATGATACATGTTTTTCACAAAATTCATACCATGTTTTTTGTTATAGCTCAACAACCTTTTATTTTTCCCTTGGGTTAGAATCTTGGCATCTTGTTCCATCAAAACAAGGTGGCACACAATATAATGGAATAGTTATGGGTTGTAGGAATTGATTTCAACACTATCATTAATAACAAAAACACTTAATAACCTGTTGTGTGATCCCAATGATACCAAACATTTTGTTGGTCAAGAAAAGTGGGTTAAATAATGTTCATGTTTCATCTACATTAATATTAAATATTTATTAAAAATCACATCGCAAACTTCATGGGCTATGATTTGACAATAATAGTTGCGTGAAATTTGTTTTTCATAGGTTCATATAAAATAGACATAATATAATTCATCTACTTATATTGCTTGAACATTGGTGTTGTGCACATTGTTTAAATATGAATGTCATATGTTTATTCATATTGTTTAAACATGGATGTTGTATGTTATTTGTGTTATTTACACATGAAAGTCATGCACATGACTTTTATGTTTAAATAATGCATGATATTCGTGTTTAAACAATACGAACTTATAAATTATAAATTTCACACGAATTTGGAATGAACCCATGAAACTTGTAAATTTATGATGTAAGACAATTAGTTTAAAACTTAAATTGTATGTTGTCATCATCCTCCTCAATTACTATTGTTGGAAGAAGCTAATTAACACTTGTTTATGCCATTGTGAACATTTGCATCACCTATATCAAAGAAAGAAAGGTAGCAAAAAATTGAAGTTGTAGCAATAATAATTGAAAAAATAGCCTAGCAATGATAAGAAATGTAAGTTTTAACAATAAGTATGTTCACCAAAACACATCCTATAAGGACTTGATAGCTTAGTTATTTGCTCCAAATCATCAACATAATTAAAGTAACTTCCACATCTATTTGGGGAAATTTCGAAGGAGTTTTTTTTTTTTTTTTTTTTGGGTTTTTTTTTTGTGTTGTTTTTACATTAAAAAAAAAAAAAGGGGTTT
>Ga0116227_10014807_pt1 | contig 11753 bp, 7 predicted proteins | sample S1TSphgellanicum_FD_89693 | JGI IMG/M metagenome (GOLD analysis project Ga0116227, IMG submission 89693) | Host-associated microbial communities from peat moss isolated from Minnesota, USA - S1T2_Fb - Sphagnum magellanicum MG | ecosystem: Host-associated > Plants > Peat moss > Unclassified... | reverse complement strand
TCAATCAACGCTTTGCTATCCCCATTGAGAAATTTCAGGATAAACTTGTACGCAGCAAACTCAAAAAACTCATTCAACCATTCCTGTTGCGCCGCACCAAAAATCAGGTACTCTCAGAGTTGCCTTCTCGTACCGAAATTCTGTTGCATGTGGAGTTGAGTCGGGAGGAAATGGCTTTCTATGAAGCGTTGCGCCGTGAGGCAATATCTAAACTGACCGAAAGTGAGGCAACTGCTGGCCACAAACATCTGCAAGTGCTGGCAGAAATTATGAGACTGCGCCGCGCTTGTTGTAATCCTAGTCTGGTGATGCCTGACACTGAACTATCCAGCTCGAAATTACAACTTTTTGCTGAGGTGCTGGGAGATTTACTGGAGAATCGCCATAAGGCTCTAGTATTTAGTCAGTTCGTTGACCATTTGCACATCATCCGCGATTATCTGGATAAGCAAGGTATTAATTATCAATATCTAGATGGCAGTACCCCCGCTCCAGAGCGTAAAAAACGAGTGGATGCTTTCCAGGCTGGGTCAGGTGATGTATTTTTGATTAGCCTCAAGGCGGGGGGTACGGGACTTAATCTCACCGCCGCCGATTACGTCATCCACATGGACCCTTGGTGGAATCCCGCCGTAGAAGACCAAGCCTCAGACCGTGCCCATCGCATCGGTCAACAACGCCCGGTGACTATTTATCGGCTAGTAGCAAAAGATACTATTGAAGATAAGATTGTGGATTTGCATCAGCACAAGCGAGATTTGGCAGATAGCTTGCTGGAAGGTACTGATATTAGTGGCAAGATATCGACAGAGGCGTTACTGGAGTTGATTGGGGTATAACTGAGAGTTGGTTGTAGGAGAAGACAACAGAGTATTTGATCAAGTGCGACGATGCTCCGCCCCGCCTAATAGAGCGATGGCGTAACCGCCCGCCGTAGGCGATCGCTTCTTCCCCTTCAAACTAAAAATTGACCTCTTCTACGCCCAAAACGTCACCTTGCAACGCTTTCCTAAAGTCGATCTATAACAATCCTGGAGTAATTAGATACAACTGATACTCAGTATATTTCTATCACCCACCAAATCTTCTACAATCAGCTTGTCGATATCGAAATTGATATCAAATGGCTGAACAAAAGTCCCCACCCAGCGAGATGATCCGCGTGCCTGTCCCACTAATTGGGATAGTTCGGCAACTATCCAAGCTACATCGGCAAGGGCATACAATTGCCTTGCTGCAAGCCCTAGAGGAGTTAGTAGCAATATTTGATAGCAATATTGATATCGATGCTGTAGTAGGTAGCAAACAAGTTTTGCAATTGCAGGAGAAGCTGGAGGAATTGGAATCCTATCTTGCTGATAGAGATAAGTTGGTGGAAACCAAACTCGAAGCAATAACCAAAAAACTGGAGTTAATCGAACGGGCTATTTCATCAACTCGATACAACAGTCAACCTAAACAAAGAAGACAATCATACCCATACCAACAAACACAAGTTGAATTACAACCCAGGACAAACGAAAGTCTTGCCCCAAGACTTGGTGTTACCCCCCAAAGCTTGATTGCAGAAAGAGAAAAACTCAGTACCAAAGAATTTCTTAGCTATACACGCAACCGCGATCCAATGAGCGTGGGTTGGGAATGGAATCCTTCGGACGGACTATACCACCCCCAACGGTAGAGAATATATCTACTCAATAATTATAAAGAAATGCAAACAAACACTTGACTTTAAGTATAAGCGATGGGTATTACGTGGGATGATTGTTTACTAGAAGTTTTGTTCTGACTTGTTGGATGCGGGGGTTGATATCGTTACTGTGCAGAAATTAGCCGGACACGCTTCGCCTGTAACCACGGGGAAGTATGACCGACGGGGTGAGGAGACTAAGCGTAAGGCGATGGAGAAATTGGATATTGGTTACATCCAGCATCATGAATGATATTGTTATTTATACAAGTTCCAAGTATTTTGGATTTCCAGAGCCATTTCTTGCCGCAAGTTCCAAGGTAGTAGGACTTCCACATTGGAACCCAAAGCTCGCAACCATCTAAGGACGTAGTAGTCTGTAACTCGGTAATCTACTTGGTAGTAAGCATCGGTGCTTGGGCGAGATTGGAGAATTTCTAAAATAGCCTCTCGACGTTCAGGGTTAAGTGTGTATTGTTGAATTAATTTGACTGTTTGCTCAGAGCTAATTCTAGTAAATGTATCGTGAATACTGATGCCATCAATATAAAACTGATGAAAATCTTGCTCAAACCGCAATACCATCCGTGCTTTGTCTTTATAAAAGTCACAGCCCCAAGCTTCTTTTAACTTAGCGTTGACAATTTTTGGGGTTGGCAGGTCATTATCTTCATATTTTTCTCTTAATAATTGAGGAACACGAGGGTTATGCCAATCTAAAGTTTCTAGGCGTTTAGAAAGAATCCGGTCTAGGCGATATTTATACCAGTTAATATCACCTTTGGGAGTGCTGCCATAGGCACACAAGTATTTAGCACGTTCCATAAAATAAATGCAAACTGGATAAACAACGCACTCTTTTATTTGATTTTGATGAGCGCTGTGATAGGTCAAAAGTAAAGGTGGAATTTCTCCTGAATCCCACAGAGACTGCAATTCACTCTGAATTTCGTCCACTGCATCTTGTATTGGACTTGATTCAGGTACAACATAGTCAACATATAAGAAGACGCGATGAATATCTTCATCAACTTCATCTTCTGAGATTTCTTGAGCCAGCAAAGGTAAACTAGGGTCAAGAAAACTAAACATACCTAAAGTTCCAGTTAAATAAGCTTGTTTTTTAATACTTAAAGTTGTTTCATAACCAAGATTTTCTGATTTACTGGAAATTGGCAATATTTCTACTCGGCGGTAATATTTGCTTCTACCAGTGACATTATTTACTCGCAGCAAGCAGTTTCGCTTAACTAATAAATCTAAATCGCTTTGAAGTGATTTGCGAACTTGAGCAAATAACCGTTCTTCCAAGAGATTTTCTAGGTCAGAATTCGATAAAGGTATTTGTTTTTGCAGAGAATTTCGCCATTCATCTATAGGCACTTCCAATTCTAATAACCATTGTCCGGTTGTTTTAATACAAGCACAATCGGGGTCTTGATGGTTGAGGATGTCTGCTTGCTTTTCATCCTTGTGAGTCTCAGTAAAGAAAGCCTGTCGCCAATCAGTGTAGGTAAAACTGTTGGCGAGAGCAGTGTGTCCTTTATCACTATAGAGCCAACATAACAATGCCCAAAGCCGCATGGCGCGAGTGAGATTATGACTTTGGTCTAGAGAGCCATTGGCTAGCTGTTGTAAAAGTTTGGGGTGCGGAGGGTTGGTGAAGAGTGCATTCACGGTCAGTTAAGATGTCTCAGGTGTACTTTCCAAGGTAGCAGTTATTCGGAAGGGGGTATTTCCGATGCTGTGTAATACTGGGTATGGCATTTTTGAAAAACGGATACATCTACCGTATGAGTACATCAGAGTTTGACAAGTATAAAGTAGACCATCTGTTTTTGCTGATTGGTGAAAATCCTCTGCCCAACTATGTTGCAGCCCAAATACTGCTGAAAGAGGATGGTACTGTTTACTTGGTACACAGCACAGATACAACTAGTAAAGCTGCTTGTTTGGAAAGAATGTTAAAGGCTGTAAATGTCAAACCAATTTCATTGGGCAGACATGAGGCTAACTCCTGTGTTATTAAAGACAAAATCCAAACCGAAGTAAAAAATATTTTAAAAAAGTATCCAAAGCATACTTTTGGTTTGAATTATACAGGTGGAACAAAGGCAATGTCCGTTCACGGTTATCGGGCTTTATTCGAGGCTTCAGGAGTTCAGAATCCTGTATTTAGTTATCTGGATGCTCGAAGTTTACAAATGCTAATAGAGCGAGAAAACGATACTCCAAAAGGTGAAATAGTAAAAATTCAAGTCAAATTAGAAGAACTTTTTAATTTGCACGAGTTGCCTTGGAAAAAAAACAAACAGCCTAATCGTCAACCAGTCCTACCTGATGCCGCACAGGAGTTCCTTAACGCATATTTATCAGCTACTCCAAAAAATACAGATAATACAGCAGAACAATGGTGGAAATGGTGTAAAGCTCAACTACATTCTCAAACTAAAGATAAATACGGTTTCTGGTATCCTGAAACAGAACTTATGAAGATATCTGGAATTAGTTTAGATGGAACACCAGAGAATATCAAAAAAATTTTGCATAAGTATCAAATGTTGAATTCAAAAGGCGAACTAGATCTGCAAGCATCTAAAAACCAAGGATTTGGTGAATTAAGCGATGTTTGTGCTTGGTTAAGTGGCGTTTGGCTTGAACATTATGTTCTGCATCAGATAAAAAGTCTGTCTATACAATTTCCTGATATTCACGAAAGTGCAATGTCATTTCATATTGACGATCCCAACAACAAAGATGATAGATGGGATAGATTTGAATTTGATGTAGCTTTCATGCGAGACTATCAGCTATTTGCCTTATCCTGTACCACTGCTGGTGATAAATTCACTTGTAAACAAAAGTTATTTGAAGCTCATTTAAGAGCCAGACAACTAGGTGGAGATGAAGCGCGAGTAGGATTAGTTTGTTTTCATAATAATCCTGAGAGAGTAAAGCGTGATTTAGAAGCTACTATAAGAGATAAAAAAATTGTAGTTTTTGGCTCTCCAGACTTGAAACCTGATAAATTTGTCAAAAAAATGCAGCAGTGGATTCATGAGAATAGCCCAATACTTTAAGATATGCCATGAGTAAATACATAGCAACTGTAATTGATACAACAGGAATACAACCATATATTTTTGGCAGTAATCGTTTACGAGAAAATATAGGTGCATCGTATTTAGTAGAACAAGCAACAAATGGTTGGGTTAAGTGCGCTTTACGCCAAATATTTGGAGAAAATGTGTATATTCCTGAACCGGAACAAGAAGAAAAATGTATTGAACACGATAATCTTGATGCTGAATTAGTCTATACCGGAGGTGGTAATGCAGTTATTCTTTTCAAAGACAGAGAAGATAAAGAAAGTGCTATTAAATTTACTAAAAGATTGAGCAAAAGAGTATTGCAAGAAGCACCAGGCTTAAAAATTGTAGTAGCTCACAGTGAACCCTTTGAGTGGGGAAACAAACTATCAGGAATTATTGATAGTTTGATGAAAGAATTAGAGCGAAAAAAACGCGAATACAATCCTTCTGTCCCTTTGCTAGGTCTGGGAGTTACTCTTCTTAGTGATCTAATTTTACGGGATAAATGGGGTCATTATGTTGCCACGCCACCAAACTCAACAGGAGATGAAATTAATCAAAAAGTTGAGTCATTAACTCAGATATTAGAAGAATTACTAGATATCAAGTTAGAACCACAACCTAGTTATACCAGTAGTCTTATTGTTGGGGGATTTAACCGTAAATGGGGATTACCTTTACCGCAAGTACCAGCTTTAGCAGCAGGTAGTGTTTTTGTATTTAAGTATAATAAAGAAGATGGAGAACTAGATTCAGAAAAAATTCGTTTAGTAGAAAATCAAGGTATTGGTGAAAGGCGGGTTGATGGTTTTGGAAGAATTGCTATCAATTGGCTAGAGGAAGAAGCAATATTTAATGCTTGTTTACCAAAAAGAGAAACTAACAGGGAGCAACCACAGCTAGTCCCAAATTCAGAAGACAGTCAACTAGCGCAAAAGATGGCGAAGAGATTATTGGAACAAAAGCTAGATAGGCGACTTTTAGAGAAGGTTGATAATTGTAAACTCAGACCAAACAAACTCAGCAATAGCCAACTTTCCCGGTTAATGATTGTAGCAACACAAGCTCTGAGACAAGAAATTAAAAAATCAGGTATTGAAGAATTAGAAGAAAGAAAAAAAATAGTTATTGATTTTTTGAAAAATCTAACCAAAAATGCCAATAGTCAATTTGAAGACACAAAAGTTTATCGTAAATCTTTCAAAGGTCAGATTTGTGACTGGTTAAAAGACTCAAGTACATGGTTAGATTCAGATAATTTAAAATTTTCTATTGCTGGTGAGTCAGTTCCACCAGACTTAGTTGAAAAACTGAAGCTAGAATACACGCTACGGCTAATTATTGCGGTTGCCAAACAAGCGACAAAGGATAAACAAGATGAATAGAACACGCGAAGGACGACATATTATTAAGCGCATCATTGTACGCGGTGTTTTGGTTCTGGATACGCCAACTTGTTTGGGAAATGGTGATGCTGAAGGTGCTACAGATATGATGCTGTTACTTGACAGTATTAGTCATAACCCTTTACTAACAGGTTCATCAATTGCTGGTGCTTTACGCAATTATTTACATGAATATCAGTGTGATTATACGAAAAGTGAAAGCCGTGATAATATAGCTGCAAAATTGTTTGGTGATTTATTTGCTTACAAGGATGAAAGGAATAAAAATGAAGCAGAAAAAATTGCATTAAGAGAAAAAGATAGTCAAAGTCCTTTAATTATTCATGATGCAATAGGTAGGACTATTCACAATATTGAAATACGAGATGGAGTCAAAATAGATGGTGCAACTGGTACTGCGTCTGACAAGGCAAAATACGACTTGGAACTCTTGCCAGCAGGGACTAAGTTTCCTTTGAACTTTGAGTTGTTAATTGAAAAAGATAAAGATCAAGATGAGAATGAATTAAAACAAGCACTTGCTTTAGCTTTAGAAGGGTTAAAGAATGGTGAAATTGCTATTGGAATGAAAAAGCGACGGGGTTTTGGTCGCTGTCATGTGGATGAGTGGCAAGTTTGGGAGTTTGATTTAACTAAACATAGCGATCGCATTGCTTGGTTAACATTTGAAAGACCTTGGGGTAAACCTTATGCTACTAAATTACCAAGCGACAAGCTATTGAGTAATACACACCTCCAGAAGCTAAAGGTAGATAAGCCAGATAAGCGCGATCGCCTCTTCATCACTGCCAAATTTCAACTAGCCAGCCCCTTACTCATTCGCTCTGGTCAAGATTTAATTCAAAACAAATGTTCTCCCGATGTGGTACATTTGCACTCCTATAGAAAAGACAAACCTGAGCCAGTTGTTTCTGGTACAAGTTTAGCAGGAGTGCTGTGGCATAGAGCCGAGAGAATAGTGAATACTTTAGATAAGAATTTACAAATTGTGTATGACCTATTTGGCTTTGTTAAAGAAGAAAGTAAACAAGCAAAGGCTAGTCGTTTAGTTATTCATGAAAGCTTGATAGAAAATACAGTTGACATTGTACAAAGCCGAATTGCTATTGACCGTTTTACAGGCGGAGCATATAACGGAGCATTGTTTCAGGAACAACCTGTTTTTAGTATCTCTAAAAAAGAGGATAGTCAAAAAACTAATAAAGTTAAAGGTAAATTTAAAAAAAGTAGCAATACAAGTAGTAACACAGCGCATATAAAACTAGAACTGGAACTACGTCAACCAAAGGGATATGAAATTGGGTTACTTCTGCTGCTACTTAAAGATTTATGGACGGGTGATTTACCAATAGGTGGTACAACCAGTATTGGCAGAGGACGTTTGCAGGGAGTTGAAGCAACTATAGTTTGGCAACAACACAAGTGGGTAATCTCTGAGGAGAATCGGAAATTACTAATAAGCAAACAAGATAAAGATGAAATGGAAGAGTTTGTTAAAAAGTTTTTGGAGCAAGCACCATGAATCAAGATTTGTGTCAGGAAGTTTCAACACAAACAATTGAACTATCACTTGAGGATTGGTTAAAGCAACAAGCAATTACTACAGATTATCAGTTACGGTACGTGTTAGCTCATGCAGAGGATGGAGTTATCTGGGGACATTTTGAAGTAGAAAGTGGCATTTTAGAAACTTCTAAGCAAGCTTTTCCTGAGTATGATTTTCCTACATTACGTCTGTCAACATTACAACAATGCTGGATCTTTGGAGAAGCTGGTGAAGTCTTACTATGGAATAGTAATGGAAAATGGCGATCGCGGCTAATTTTACAAAGCCAAGTATCAGAATTACTTGAACAAGAAAAAATAGGTTTAATACCAGAATCACAAATTCTCTGGGGTACTCAAGGAAAAGCAAACGGTAACTTTACCTTACTTTCAGATGGTTCTCAGGGGCTTAAATATGCTGCTCCCATCACAGGGATTACTTTTAGCCAGGATAAACAGAAACAGTATCGTCCACTTCGACTAGAAGTACATCACTATTTTTATTATGACCAAGATGGAGTAGCTCGTATTTTTCTCAGTCGTCTTGTATCTCTCACAAAAGAAAAAATTTATGAATCCTAAACATCTAAAAAAAGTGCCTGATGACCGTAAAGCAGTTGCTCCATATAACTTTGTAGAGATACCAAAAAAAGTAGTTGAAGCAGAACTTGAATGTAATGGTAAATTACGCGATAATAACCGCTACTATTCTGACTGTCATACTGGCAAAATTGTATGTACCTTAAAAACTGAATCACCTTTATATATTCGTTGTGGTTTAACACCTACTGATTTTGCAGAGTTTGGAGATAAGTCGAACGAAGAATTAACACCAGAACAACGCAAAAAAAAGGCTGAATTCTTTCAGCATCCTTCAAAACAGTATCCCGTTTTGCCTGGTAGCAGTTTGCGTGGAATGGTCAGAAGTCTAGTTGAAATTGTTAGCTTTGGCAAGATTGAAAGAGTATCAGATGCTGCAAAATTTTTCTTGCGTGCAGTTGCTGCTGATAAGCAAGATCCTTTGGACGAACTATATGAAGATTTGCTGAAAAGTGTAAAAGCTGGTTATCTAGTTGAAACTCAAGAAGGTTGGTTTATTCGTCCAGTTTCCCAAACAGTTGCGGGAAATAATAATACATCATTTGTCTGGGTTAAAGAGGATAGAAGAGCAAAAAGAGAAGCTGGTGAACAAGATATCCGAACTATTGCCAATCAGTTCACTCCTAGATTTATTACTTTAAATCAAGCAGGTTATCTACCACAATATCAAGAAGTAAGCTTTGAAACTACCTATTCAAAGAATGGACGCACTTTTGCCAAGAATATTAGTGCCAGTCCAAACACTTATCAATATAGAGGATGGCTTGTAACTAGCGGAAATATGAAGCAAGAGAGTGACAGCAGTAAATCTCCTCGGCAAAATCACTGCATTGTGCTAGCTGAAGACACAACCGGAACTCAACTTTTAAAAATTGATGATGCTGCTATCAAGCATTACCGTGACGCACTTACAGATTTTCAAAAGCAGCAACCATTTGATAAAAATATGGGAGTTTTGGAAGCTGGCAGACCTATTTTTTACAGTGAAATGTTCTCATACTGTGAAATCAAGTCCAAACAGGTAGTTAGGTTATTTGGTCAAAGTCCTAACTTCCGTATTCCTTATTCTCCTAAAAATGATGGTAAAGCCGCATCAGCAGTTGATTTTATTCCTGAAGAAATAGGTGAATCTGACAAAATTGACTTAGCTGATGCCATTTTTGGCTTTGTTAGGCGTAAAAACGAGAACAAAGAACAAGGTTCTGATAAAAATAAAAAAGAAAAACAGGAAAAATCTCGTGCTGGACGTATATTTTTCAGTGATGCTCAATATAAAAGTGAAGAAAATGGTATCTGGCTGACTGATGACACCATTACACCACAAATTCTGGCTACTCCTAAACCAACAACATTTCAGCACTACTTAGTCCAAAAAAGCCACGAAAAGAAAAGCCTGAAGCACTATGCTAGTCAACCCAATCAAGACACAGTAATTCGGGGACATAAACTATATTGGCATAAGGGAAATGTAGGCATAGACAGAATTAAAACCAAAGCAACTGAAGCTGAAATTAAAGATAAACAATCCCAGTACACGGAAATTAAGCCAATTCAATCAGGAGTTTCTTTTGAGTTCACCATTTATTTTGAGAATCTCAGTGATGTAGAACTGGGTGCGCTTTTATGGGTGTTAACCCTATCAGTCGAAGATGTAGAGAAAGTCAAATTACTTGGCCTTGATAGCAAAGAAAAATATCGGCTTTCCCTTGGTATGGGAAAGCCATTAGGTATGGGTGCAGTAATGATTGAAAAATATGAACTTTCCCTTAATGAACGATATCGTAATGAACCTAAGCAGCGATACACACAGCTATTTGATGATAATAACTGGTTAAGTGGCGATCGCCCTGCTACTTATGATGAGCATAAAGAATGTATTCAGAAGTTTGAGGAATATGTAACTACGCGCATTAGTGAAGCTGACTTTCCCCAAGATTATCCAGACAAACAAGATTATGAAAAATTGAAGCTAAAGGATGTACCGCGTATCAAAACGTTACTAACTATGCTGAGATGGGATATTTTTCCACCTGTAAGTAGAACACGATACATGGAAATAGAACGAGACATAACAACAAATGACTACATCTGTCAGCCTGTTAAGGAAGATGATAAAACAGTTAATGAGTATAAATGCCGTCTGATACTGCCAACTCCATTTCAAGTAATGGATATGTCAGACAATCGAAGACATCAAACCCTAAATTTAGATAATTTAAAGTCATCCCGCCAAAATGAAATTACTAAATTTAAACCATCTCAAGAATTTCAAATTGGTCAAATTTTAGATGCCGAGGTTATCAAAATCATTGGGATTAAAGTTACTTATAAAATGTTAGTTGATATTAGGCGAACTACAGATGAACACAAAAAAGCTAAGTATTTACAGGAAGGACAAATGGTTAAAGTCAAAATCACTGCTTTAAGAGATAATGGTGAGATTAAAAATGTCAAATTATGTTGATTAATCTCGCATTAATGAGGATTTTTGTTATCTAAGTGATTTTTCCTCACGCAAATTTCAACGAGAAACGATCACTCGCATCCTTTACTGCCAAACATTCTCCTCCGCGCAGCGACAGGATCAGCTAAAACCGAAACTACGATTTAGTCGTGATGCTGTATTTGATGCCTCACCAATTTTAAGTTAAGATTTCAAAAATTTTGTATTGATCCCCCTCGTCGCTACAATCACCTGTATATGGGACTTCATTACATCCTCTCGCTCTGCGGATAACGTTATCCGCCAAATCTGACTCATCCCCAAATAACAAAGAAATTCTCAACCAACTATCGTGACTAAAACTCGCATCATTACGTTATTCAACCAGTCAGGGGGCGTTGCCAAAACAACTTTGACCCACAATCTGGGCTACCATCTCGCAGCCAACAAGCACCGCGTCCTACTCGTGGACATGGACCCACAGGCATCTTTAACCAACTTCTTGGGTGTAGACCCTGAAGAACTAGAAAAAACTGTCTATAACGCGATAATTGATGAAGAACCATTATTTGTCTACCCTGAAAAAATCCAGGGTATGGCACTGGCACCCACCAATATCAATTTAAGTGCCGCCGAACTCCTCCTACCAGCTGCCACCGCACGCGAATATCGCCTCTATGAAGCCCTTGCCCCCATCCGCGATGATTACGATTTTATCCTCATTGATTGTCCCCCGTCGCTTGGCATTTTAAGTATCCTCAGCCTAACTGCTGCTACTCATATTCTCGTACCTATTCAGTGTCAATTTAAATCTTTCCTGGGTACAGACCTACTGCTTGATACTGTCGCCAGGGTTAAAAAAAAGCTCAACAAAGGACTACAAATTGCTGGGTTTATTCCCACAATGCTCGATAGCCGCACCGCACAAGAAACCCGCACTCTCAAAGCTGTGGAAGAACAACTTTCCCAAATTGGTA
>Ga0116227_10014805_pt1 | contig 11754 bp, 12 predicted proteins | sample S1TSphgellanicum_FD_89693 | JGI IMG/M metagenome (GOLD analysis project Ga0116227, IMG submission 89693) | Host-associated microbial communities from peat moss isolated from Minnesota, USA - S1T2_Fb - Sphagnum magellanicum MG | ecosystem: Host-associated > Plants > Peat moss > Unclassified... | reverse complement strand
CATCTTTTTCCGTGTTGTTTCGATGCCCATAAAGAATTGTCTCCTTTCGACAAGGGAGCCTCTTCGTCAAACTCGGGACCGCAATATTTTCTCGGACTTCCCCGAAAACACAAACAAAACCAAAAAGACAAACGGAAAAAAAGAGTCTCATCATCAACTAACCCTTGGAGAATATAAGCGTAGGCGGCTTAAAGCCGCCTTTGTTACATAAGTAGTAAAGCGAATACGAAAGCAAAAATCGAAAAGGACTCCACAATTCCAAGCGCAGTAAAACATTTACCCAAAATAGCGGGTTGTTTTGCAGCAGCCTGCACACCCGAGGCCGCGCACATCCCTTGATAAACTGAGGAGAAAACAAGGGCGAGTCCGACCGAAAGGCCTATACCAATACCTGACAGAGGAGATAAGCTTCCCGCAATCAATTTTCCTTTCATTAGAATCATAAGCACGAAACCGTAGATTGACTGAGAAGAGGGCATAGCCGACATCGCAATAAAAGCCCCGTGATTTTCTTCTACGCGGCTCATTACGCCGTGACAGGCCATCCCCGCAATCCCGCATCCTATGGAACTTCCTATACAACCGAGACCCAAAACAAGAGCCGGTCCAACCATCGCATAATCCATTTCTATTTCTCCTTTTTCATTACTCTTCCTTTGATCGTAAAATTCTCAGCGGGTTGAACAATCGGCCCCCTCCTTCGAAAGAGTACCGGTACCACTCGATAAAGTTCAGACGAAGCCCGTGAATAACACCCGACATCGTGCCCAAAGAAATGTTCGAGAGGTGCCCTGCAAGAACTATGAAAAAGCCTCCTATCAGCCCAACCGTTTCTCCGATATCGTTAAACGTTCCCGCCATAATGGAGCTGGCAAGAGCCAGTGCATAAAGACGAAGATAAGAAAGAACGTCGGCGCTTACTTGGATTACGTTCATCACCTCTAAAATTCCCTTCCATTTTTTTTGTATCAAAGCAAGCAATACCGCAACGCTAAAACCCGTCCAAACCATGTACCGGCCGACGATCTCTCCGGTCGCTTTATCTATGAGGCCCAAGAAATTGGCGATTGTAGTCGCGTTTAAAGCCGTCGGAAAATAGAAGTAAGCGCCGAATAAAAAACAGACCCAACCGATTCCCGCAAGATTACGGCGAGCGTAACGCAGCATACCGATCGAAATATGCACGATTCCTATAATTAGGGTGATGTCAAGTAAAATATCGTCGGCAAAATCTTTCCTTGCTGCCGGCGATTCTTTCAGAAACTGACCTCCCTCGGCAGCCCCTCGAGCAGCAGGACTTAAGTGAACGTACTCTTGGTACACGTCGTCTTTTTGCTGCAGATGATACGAAGCCTTCGCTTCCACAAGACGACTGAAAGGCGCTATTTTCTTTAAAAGATTGTTTGAGGAAAGCTCCACTCCGAAGAAAGATCCCGTTGCAACACCCCAACCGACGACGAACAAAGATAAAATCACAAACAATCTAAAAAGACGTTTCGAAGCTCCGTAAAAGGTTTTCCATTTCCATTTTAGATATCCCGCAAGAGCTAAAAATATAAGCCCGTAGCCTCCGTCGGCTATGATAATCGCAAAGAAAAGTGCAAAAAACCAAAAAACGAAGCCGGAAGGATCTTTATCGGTTATCGAAGGGGCATCATAGAAACGAACAAGGTCTTCTCCAAGGCGTGCAGATCCCGTATTTTCCATTACGGTCGGAGGACGATCTTCTTCTTCAATCCCAATCCTCTCGCAGTGAACCGCCAGTCCTTCAAGCAACTCGAACATACCTCCTACTTTAGAATCCGGAATCCACGCTTCGGCAGAAAAAACCGATTCGCTCGATAAGGGCATCGTTGCCTCTTCTTTGGCAGAGTCCAAGTGATATTCGTTGAGTCTTGCTATCAGCTCTTCGTTAAGAGCTTCTCTATAAGAGGCTAGTTCTTTGAGCTCTCTTTCCATTCGATGAAGAGAGTTAGAGGCAGCATCCAACTCGGAGAGAATTACCCCTAAAGGTTTCTCTATTCTCATCTCCGTTAGCGCTTCGTGCATTTTTAGAGTCGGATTTAGGGAAATAAAATAATCGAGGTCTCCTTCCCTTGCAACTCTTACCAGATCGGGAGAGGAGGCCAAAAGCTCGTCTCCCTTACCTGCTTTAGCCGAGAAGAACTGAATGTTCAGTCGTCCTTTTGTCCGAATGTAATCTAAATCATCAGGGGAAAAATCGCCGAAGGGGGCAATTCTTGCTTTTTCAACCGAAAGTACCCTTTTCTCCTCATATCCTTTTTCTATCTTTCCGTGCAGTTCAACTACGTGAGATGCCGTTTGAAATGCTTCTTCCGAAGATTCAAAAAGTAGTTTTTTTGAAGCGACGGGCAAAGATTTCATAATCTTGAGTGCCGAAACAAACACCCGGATCGAATCGGGTAAATGCCCCGAGGGCTTACGATCCGAAATAAATTCAATAAAACCGGATTTTTGGGCTTTTGCGTAAAAAACGTCCAGGTCTTCGTTCACGCCGAAAATAAGATATTTCCGTACTTTAATGATCATGCAGTGCCCGCTCCAATATTTTCTTTTTCGACATTTTCGCCTGAGATACGGCAGCCAGCTGTTGATCTCCAAGAAAAATCTTCACTCTCTTGATATTTTCCACAGCTCTCGGAATAAGAATTTTTTCAAATAGGTTCACTCGGATCGATACGTCTCTGAGCTCGGCTTCCAAAGCTCTTTTTTTCTCTTCCCCGATCGAGACTTTCTCTTTGGAGATAAGCAGCGCGCGCACTGCTTCCGTTCCGGCTTCATACCAAACGGGAGAATCGAAAAGAGAATATGTAGGTTCTCCAAAAACGACTTCTCCGAAAACGGGAATCTCCACCCCCGCAATATTTTCGTACGTTTTCTTCACCTCAAGAACGGAAACACCCGGGAAAAAATCGCCGAGGCCTCTTTCGGAAAAAAGAAGGGACCTACTTTCCATAAACTCGACCTTAACGTCAAGATCTCTGCGAAGTTCCTCTATCTCCAAAACAGTTTGGTTGACTTCGGCTTGGAGCAGAGCCTTCTTGAGCTGCAAAGTGGGCAAATACTTTTGTAATTGGAGCAACTTAACTTGCTGAAGGCGTAATTCGGTTTTTGTTAGCTTAATCTGAGCCATTTACTACCCGTTAAGAATGTTCTTGCCAGTACTTGTCTATGAACTTCTGCTTAATTCCCACTTCGTGTTTATCAAAGCACTCGCCCAAGGTTTTCCAACCGAGATCCAAAGCTTCTTCCAAAGTATAATTCACTTCCAAGTTCATCATTCTTTCTTCGAAAAGATTGCCGTATCGAAGAAGTTTTTCATCCCATTTCGAGAGCCTGAAACCCATGCTCTGCCGCTCTTTTGCTTTTTTCGAATCCGCATAAAGCCTGATCTGCGTGTTGGCCAGGTCTCCGTGGTCTTCTCTTGTGACCTTGCCGATCACCTGCTGCTTCAATCTCGAAAGAGAACCGAAAGGATCGATTCTTCCGCCGTGAAGATAAAACTGTCCTTCCGTAATATACCCCGTGTTGTCGGGAACGGGATGAGTCACGTCTCCGCCCGGCATCGTAGTCACGGAAATGATGGTAATCGATCCGCTTCCGTCGATATCGACCGCTTTCTCGTACCGAGAAGCTAAATCGGAATAGAGAGAGCCGGGATATCCTCGGTTGGACGGAATCTGATCCATGGTAATTAGAATTTCTTTCATTGCATCGGCAAAAGCGGTCATGTCGGTTAAAAGAACGAGGACGTTTTTATTTTGAACCGCAAATTTTTCGGCGCAAGCAAGAGCCATGTCGGGAACAAGAAGACATTCCACAGCAGGGTCGGTAGCTTTATGGATAAACATAATTGTTTTTTCCAGTGAACCCGATTTTTCCGCATTATCGATAAAAGCTTGGTAATCGTCGAAACGTAGTCCCATACCACCGATAATCACAATATCGGCGTTTGTCTGATTCGCAATTCTCATCAAGAGAGGGTTGTACGGCTCTCCCGCAATCGAAAAAATAGGAATTTTTTGCGATTTTACAAGGCAGTTGAACACGTCGATCATGGGAATGTTCGTTCTCACCAAATCTCTCGGTACAATTCTTTTAACCGGATTAAAGGAAGGTCCTCCGATATTGATCGCTTCTCCTCGAATGGCAGGCCCCATGTCAATCGGCTCGCCCGCTCCGTTCAATCTGCGCCCCAAAAGAGCATCGCTCCAAACGGCTTGCATCTCTCTTCCGAGAAATACAACTTTGTCGTTTGTCGAAATACCCCTCGTATTTTCAAAAGCCTGTAAAGTTACTTTTTCTCCGTCTATCCGAAGAACGGAAGCATAAAGGGCCGTGCCGTCTTTTTTTTCGATTCTGGCAAGCTCGCCCATGTGAATGTTCTTTCCCGTTACCGTAACGAGGTTTCCCCTCATGTCTACAATCTTGTCGTATACTTTTTTCATGATTTCACACCGGCTTTTTCAATAGTTTGTTCGATATGTTTAAAGAGCTCGTTATACCGATCCGAACCGAAAGCCGTGAAATTCATATTTTTAATGTCGTTTTGCAACTCCAGAAAATAGCTTCGAGCTTGGTCTTGCGAGGTAAATCGAAAATCCGTATCAAAAATTGATTGAATCAGTTTGAAAAGAGGTATCTGCCTCTCGAGAGGGCAATAGCAATCTTCTTTGTCGAACGCATTTTGCTGTAAGTAAGAAAACTCGTAGAGTTCGGATTTTAAGTAGGTGAGCATATCTTCAATTGACGTTCCTTCTTCTCCGACAACTTCCATCCGCTTGCCGATTTCATCCCCTTTCTTCAAAAACCTCAAAGCCTTCTTAACCAAGTTCCCCCATCCGGGAACCTTACGGCCGAGATCCGCATCTACTTCATGTAAATATTTCGTCCAAGAAATCAAAGGATCGATTGCAGGATATCTTCTGGCATCGGATCGCTCTCTGGAAAGACCGTGAAAAGCGCCGACGACGGACAGGGTCGCCTGAGTCACGGGTTCTTCGAAGTTTCCACCCGCAGGCGAAACGGCTCCGCCTATTGTCAGAGACCCGTTTTTTCCGTTTGCAAGTTCTATAAGACCCGATCTTTCATAGAAAGCCGCGATTCTGGAAGCCAGATAAGCCGGGAACGCTTCATCCCCCGGAATCTCTTCAAGTCTTCCCGACATCTCACGCATCGCCTGGGCCCATCTCGAAGTTGAGTCGGCAAGTAAAAGAACATCGAGTCCCATCTGTCTATAGTACTCGGCAATCGTAACACCCATATAGACGGAAGCTTCCCTGGCGGCAACGGGCATTGAGGAAGTATTACAAATCATAACGGTTCTGTTGATAAGCGGTTCGTTCGTGTGAGGATCGATCAATTCGGGGAAGGTCTGAAGAACTTCGACCACCTCTCCCGCTCTTTCTCCGCAAGCTACAATCACGACGAGATCAACGGAAGAGTACTTCGACAAGTGGTGTTGCAAAACGGTCTTACCCGCTCCGAAAGGTCCCGGAGAGCAAAAAGTCCCCCCTTTTACAACGGGAAATTGAGTATCCAAAATACGAAGACCCGTATCCATCATCTCGGTTGCTTTAATTTTCATACCTTGGCAAAGAGGGATCTTGACCGGCCATTTCTGCATCATCATAAAAGAATGCTCGACGCCTTTCTCATCCACGGCCTTGGCAACAACGGTGTCCACGGTATAAGAACCCTTATCAATGATCCAAGTAATCGTGTAGCTTCCGTATAAAGAGAAAGGGACCATAATCTCGTGGCGAAATCTTCCTTCCTTGGTGAAACCTATACTGTCTCCTCTTTTAAACACATCCTCTTTGCGAGCGGTAGGTTCAAATTCCCAAAGCTTTTCCCGATCAAGCGGGGGGATATATACCCCTCTCGAAAGAAATAATCCCGAATGCTCGGCTACTTTCCGGAGCGGGTTTTGGAGACCGTCCACAATTGACGTAATCAAACCGGGTCCGAGTTCGGCTTCCAAAAGATACGATTGAAATATGACGGGAGTTCCGAGGCAAATTCCTCTTATGTCTTCAAAGACTTGAACCTTCGCTATGTCTCCGACGATCTCTATTACTTCGGCTTTTAAGTTCTCACCTTCTTTCACTTCGACCATACATACCTCACCCTGACGTATGTCGCCCGTAAAGCGAACTTGCAGCAAATTTCCAAATGCACCTAAAACGGTTCCCGTTTTCTCTTTCATTTCTAAAATAGCTTCTTTCATCTCTCACTCTTTTTAAATGTACTCAGAATTATCTGTCCTTTTTCTTTATTCAACTCATTCGAATATTCGATAATCATCAATTCGGTTAAATAACGGAGCAAGGCATCTATGGAAAAATCCTCTCCCTCTCCCATTTCGCGCACTTTGCGAAAACGATAACTCGCAATCGCCGTACTTTGTTTAAGAGGGTCGGAACCCGCTGCAGCAAGCAGCTCGTTAACTTCTTTGTATTCGGAAGGAGGATCGTAGGTTTCGGCATCTTTTTGCGAGAGAATCTGCAAAACGAGGGGATCCGTAAGATCTTCAAACTGCAATTCCTGCAAAAGATCCCTTCCCAAGACCTTTGCTCTAATTGCAAGCAAAACTAACCTAAGCTCTCTTTCAAAAGAAAAATAGCTTCGCAAAAAACCCGTTTCCTTGTTGGTCTCTTCATGAAAAAACAAGGCAAGCAAGGAAGGGAAGTATTTAATCCGATCTGCCAAAGTTTCGTGTTTTTGCAAAAAATCAAATACGTATTCGGGGAAAAAATCTCCGTGGAGAAGCGCTTCGTCAAGCTCCTCTTCATTCAAATTACCCCTGGAGTCTATCTCTTCTTCCCGAAAAAGCGTTTTCACGTTCAAAAGATCCACAAGCAAATACAGAGAGCGTACTTTTTTGTAGTCTTCTTCCGAAAGATTTACTTGAAAGTAACTACGTATACGAGCGGAGTCGATCCCTTCGGGTAGGACGGGGTATTCCAAAGGGGGAAGCGCCGATATCAAGTAATAGTAATTACTCATTTTTCTATTCGTCTCCAAACAAAATCTTTCGAAAATCCCGTCTAATATATTTTGATAACCACTCTTTTACCGCTTCGTCGGTCAAGTCGATCGTAATGTTTTCCTTGAAGAGTTTAACCTCGACTCCTCCCTTCATCGAACCCGCAACGACGGACCCGGATCGAAGCTTTTCCCCTACTTGACCGAGCACGGCGGCATTAATTTCCTTAACGGAAACGGAGGCTGGAACGGAGACGTCGAAATCGGTATCGAGGCCTTCTTTTTCAATAGCCGACAACACTGCCTTGATCAGATCAAGTACAACTTTCGAGTCCTGAAGCGGTCTCGCGAGGATTCCCGAGAGCGCGGGATTGAACAGTTTCCCTTCAATCTCGTTTCTAAGCGCTTCCAGGGCTTGTTTGCCCGCTTGGTGTAAAGAAGCCGCAAATACGGATTTTTGCTTCTCTAAAGAAGCCATAGCTTCCGCATGAATTTTTTCGGAACTTGCCTTCGCGTTGTTAATAATTTCTTCGGCTTGCAGTTTTGCCAGACGAATCAATTCCGCAGCCTCCAGCCGGGCAGGCTCCAAAGTTTCTCTTCGGAGAACGTCGCAAATTTTTCTTACCTTTTCTTTCCCCGTCTCTATTTCTTTCAAGCAACACCTCTTTCTACATAAGTTGTCTAAGAGAATTCTTGTTTTAATGTTATTTTTCAATCCTAATTTTCGTAAAAGAGCAGAAAAAAAACTCAATATACAATACCTCGGAAGAGTAGCTTACAAAATATTTTAAAAAAAGAGAAAGGTTTCCGTGATTTTCCCGAAAAAAAAAAAGAAAAATTGCTCAAAAACCGTTTTGTATGAGATAAAGACAATTTAGTTCTTTACCGTAAAAGGGAGCTCGAATTTTTATGAAAAAAATCCTGTTTTATTCGATATTATTCGTTACGTTGGGAGCTAACGGAATCTATGCCGACGATCTCCAAAACGTAAAATCCGACCAAGAAGCCACCTGGGCGGGGACGGGAGCTCAAGATGCCACTTTCTCGGCCGTTGCTCTTTCCATGCTCGGATGGGGAGTCGGACTTGCGGGGGGAATAGCACTGATAGCTTCGGCTATTCACCAAAGCTCGAGTTCTCATGACTCAAGCAGCGTTTCTCATTAGAGCGTTAATTTGCGCTCTTTTATTTTGGGACTCCTTATTTGCAACGGAGGCCCCTCTACCCTCCCCTCTCTTTACTCCCCCGAAAAACTGGACCGAAGCACCGCTTTCCTCGTCTTCCGTTAAAATAAGCTTTTTCACAAAAGGGGCGAAAGAATTTTGTCCCTCCGTTAATCTCGCGGAAGAAAAAACATCACTGTCCGCGGAGCGATATCTGAGCGCAATAAAAAAAATGTACATGGCCGATCCCGACAATCGATGGAGAAGCCTCGGAACTATTGCAACCAAAAGCGGCACGGCTCATCTCACCTCTTTGGACATGGAAGCCCCGGTCGGGAAAGTGCGGATCTTACAATCCATATTAATCAAAGAAGGAGTTGCTTATATTCTGACGGGAGCCGTCTTGGCGGAAGAATTCGGATTATATCAAAAAGAGTTGATTGAATCTTTCCGTTCGTTAACTTTCGGCGAGTAAGACTTCTCTTCGCAAAAAACAAAAAACCGAGACATTTTCAAAACTCAAATAGACAAAATACGGGCGAACAAACTATATTCCATGAGCGGAAAATATGGAGATTCCTCATGAGTAAAAAATTTCTAACTTGGACTTTGGTTCTTGCCGCCTTTACCTTTCACTCCCCTTCTTACCTAAGAGCTGACGGTGCGGAAGAGACCGTCGAGTCTTCACAGGCTTCGGAAACAATCGACGAAACACCGGAAACTTCTTCCCCCGAGGCGAGCGCTCCTCAAGACGCCGGATCCGAATCGGAAGACGAAGAAGAACCGAAAGGAACGCCCGTAGCCCCTGCCGATAATTCTGCGCAAAAATCGAGGAACAGACAGTTTTGGACCAACATTCTTATTGCGGGAGTCGCCGTAGTGGTTGCCGTTGTTTCAATCTTGGTTGTATCCAACAACAACGGAAAAAAACACTAGTGCGCCCACTCTTACTTCTTTTAGGGGTGCTTGTTGTAAGTTGTACCTCTAAAGGAAATTGGAAACACAGTCAACTCGACGGCTCGACGGCTCAATTCAGTTCCAGTCGTTTGTCTTACCTCACGTCAAATAACCCGAGCACCATGAAACTGGAAATCATCCGAAAGAATCGGCGGCACACCGCCTATCTTTCGGTGGGATCCCGAGCTATCCCCCCTTTAAGGGAAAACACCAAACAAGCGGAAATATGGGTACAAATCGGAGATGAAAAGAATTCGTATATCGTTTCGAGATACGAAGGGGGTCAGCGCCTTTTACTTCCCGAAAACCTCCTCGAAAAGATCTTGGACACCTTGAAAGGGGGAACCGAAATCGCAATTCAAGCTTCCGGATACTCTTTGAAGTTGAGTCCGGAGGGTTTTGCTCCCCAGTATGAAAAATTCCAAAAAACTTCAAAAGTTCCGAAATTGATACACTCACCTTTTTAAATAAAAACTTATTTGTTATGATCAAACAAAAACACCATAGGAAATCGCATGAGCAAGTTGGAAGAACTTAAAAAAATCACCACGATTGTATCGGATACGGGAGAATTTGAAGAGATCGAGCAATATAAACCGACCGATGCGACTACGAACCCCTCGCTTATTTTGGCAGCTGCGGAGAAAACGGAGTACCAACATCTTATCGACGATGCGATTGCTTACGGCAACAAAAAAGGGTCTTCCCCCGAGCTAATCAAACGAGAAGCTCTCGACAAGCTGTTTGTCAACTTCGGCGTTGCCATCTTAAAAATCGTACCCGGCAGAGTCTCCACGGAGGTCGATGCCAGACTCTCTTTCGACACTAAAGCCAGCATCGAAAAAGGAAAGCATTTTATCTCCTTATACGAAGCTGCAGGAATTCCGAGAGAAAGAATTTTGATTAAACTAGCTTCCACATGGGAAGGAATTATCGCTGCCGAGCAGCTCGAAAAAGAAGGCATTCATTGCAATATGACGCTTCTTTTCAGTATGGCTCAAGCAGTGGGATGCGCTCAGGCCAAAGCAACCCTCATTTCCCCTTTCGTCGGAAGGATACTTGATTGGTACAAAAAAGCCGAAGGGAAGGCATCCTACTCTCCCGATGAAGATCCCGGAGTGAAGTCCGTTACGGCGATCTATAACTATTATAAGAAAATGGAGATCAAGACGCAGATCATGGGCGCCAGCTTCAGAAACAGCGACGAGATCTTGGCTTTGGCAGGGTGCGATCTTCTCACGATTGCTCCCAAGTTTTTGGGAGAACTGAGTAAAATGGAAGGATCCGTTACAAGAAAACTGGATCCCTCCGTTGCAAAATCTCTTCCGATCGAAAAAATCACTCTCGATGAAAAAACCTTCCGTTGGATGCACTGCGAAAATGCTATGGGAACCGAAAAGCTCTACGAAGGAATCCGTTCGTTTGCCGACGCTTCGCTCAAACTTGAAAAATTGATCCTGGCAAAGCTCTAAGGGTTTTTATAACCGGTCTCTCCGAGACCGGTTACTCTTTTGTGTTCCGTATAAAATCCCCCCCATCATCAAAAATGGAAGTAGAACGCTCGGAAACGATTCGTCTACGTAAAAAGTCTCGGATTCTTTTCCGTTAGAAAAAATCGATCTTTCGGGAAACTTCGAAAAGTACGGCCCGATCGTAGAGATCGGAATATCTCTCAAGTTGTACAAAATAACGGACCCGTCGGGAGTCACTCGAACGCCTATTCGGGATTTGGTTTTTGCCCACTGCTTTAAAAAGCTCAAACTCCCGTCTAAATGTTTCTTATCCACCAGTAACTCCATCACTTGATCGGAGCTTTTCGCCCCGCTGAAATATTGATCCAATCTCTTTCTTTCTTCGCTTACGCTAACAGGAAAGAAAAAATGATAGATTCTATATACAAACGAAGAGTGATCGGCTTTGATCGATATAATAGTAAAACGGGTCCACCAAGATTTTGTGCTCATCTCTGCAAGAGGCTTTACGGAGTCCGCAAGCATGGAATGCGGGACTTTCCAAACTCTTATCTCATATATTTCGGAAATAGCTCTTTTTTTTGCTAAAGACGGCTCGTTTATATTGCCGAGAGGTCCAAATATTTGGATGCCCAGCATATTCACCTTAAGCCTCGGAGCATCTCCTGCTATAATCTGCTCGACAGCCAAGTTGAGAGCATCCGACTTTGCAGGTCCGTTCAAACAAATGTTCCATTTCAACCCTTTTTTGAGATCTTGCTCTTCTTTGCCCTTACGGAAGATATAAACGCTTCCGACTGCAAGAGCCGTCAAAGCAACCGAAGAGTCCAAAAGACCTTGTCCCGTCACTCCAAGCCATCCCGCTGCAAATAAAGAAGAGCTCGAAGCGCCTGTAAACATGTCGAACTTTATCTCTTCGATACACTTCAGGATTTCCGCATAACTTTCCTTGAGATCGTTTTTACTCAAACAAACAACGGAATACTTTTCTAATTTGAAGGATTTCTCAAAAGGGTTCCAAGAAGACGGAACATAGACTTTAAAGAGCGAAGGGATTCTATTCTCTCGAGGGAGCGAAGCTAAAACTACGGAACGGATTGATTGATAAGATTGCAAGCCTTTAGAAAGGTAATTTATCATACACACCCAATTAAAT
>Ga0116227_10014804_pt1 | contig 11755 bp, 9 predicted proteins | sample S1TSphgellanicum_FD_89693 | JGI IMG/M metagenome (GOLD analysis project Ga0116227, IMG submission 89693) | Host-associated microbial communities from peat moss isolated from Minnesota, USA - S1T2_Fb - Sphagnum magellanicum MG | ecosystem: Host-associated > Plants > Peat moss > Unclassified... | reverse complement strand
GGAAGCAACGGGAAGACTCAGCCATACTACTGGCTAGCAACAGACCTCAACAAGAAGGACAAGAAACAAACAGACTGACAGAAAGAGCAAGGAAAACTAAAGGAAAGGAGAACAGGGAAAGACTATGAACAAGTGGGGGTTACAAGAAGCTCCCCACTTACAAGACCTGAAGCAAAATCATGAAGACTAGAGCAAGCATGAATTGACAGAATCAAGGGACATGGGAAAAATTGTCCAACCCGAAGCCAGAGAACCAATCACAGATCAGCATTCAAGGTTGGAGTTCTCAATTTGCATTAAACTTGTTTCAAACAAGCGATCAAATATATTTAACTCCATTGCGTTGACTTTGTATTCAGATGCTCTAACTAATATGAAGTCTCCATTTTTTCAGGTCCTTCAAAACAACAGAACTAGTAGGGCTATATCTCCAAGCACCAAGACATGAACAAATTTGAAGATCTGCAGTGGTTCAGATCACTTGGGTGCTAGGATTCAATTGACTGGATCATGTATGGATGGATGACTGCAAGCTTTTGCATCAATTGAAACACACTTAAGACTCTCAACATGTGTTCCAATTTTGACTCTAAACTGGAAGGGACTGGGTTTAGGGTTTAGGGGTACATGACAGAGCACCAGTTCCAATGCACCCACTAATCATCTGAGTCCTCCACATGGGGAGATAGAAACTGTGCTCTTGCAAGGAGATACTCTACACCCCGCACCCACACACTTGTTGGGGACCATTTCACCTCCTCCCATGCCAACCCATCCTGTAGAACCTGCATCCAAAAGCAATCCAAAGCTGCATTTTCATCAAGCTTAAGCACACATGCCTACTACCATTGTGGTAAGTAGACTGTGAGTCTGTGCCCCTAATTTCTGAGTTCTGAAAGATTTGAGGTGCTTTGCAACTGATGGACTAATCCCATTTTTTGTTTACCCAACAAGATGATTAACATAAATGACACTACTAGTAGGGTAAAACTGGAGAAGAAAGCAAGCCAACCTCAACATTATCTGGTGGTGAAGGGACACCTTTGATGCGCATAGCAGACAGTGGCAAAGGCCGGAGGCACCTTGACCATCTGTATCGTTCATGTGAATCTCCATTATGAGTTCTGGTACTGTGGCCTTGACCGTTTTTCTCTGCATTGGGAGGATGGCTATCTGGATACACTCTCTCTCCATTATGGACACCATATCCCTTGCCTTGGGCTCTCTCTGAAGACCACGCTTTCTCTGGAGTGGCTGAGGGTTGAGGAGGTGCAGATGTCACAGTTGCCACACTCAATGTACCATTGCATGTTGCTCCATTAGCCGAATAGGCCAATTCATACCTGCCCAATGTTGCTTGCTTTAAACAGGGTGTACTGCTCTTGGGAGGAAAATTTGATGAGTGACAAAAAAGTGTTTTTCGATGCATGCATTCTTATGAGTTAATTTCTACACTTCATGCCTTCAACTACAGGCCTCAAATTGCAAAGAAATAACACTCTACATACCGGTGCCTATGAGTCTCCATGTACAGAACATCACCCTTTTTCAGTCGGGCAGAGGTATATTGTGACTTTTTCAACCCACGATCAGCAACAATGCTCATACTGTACTTCAACCTGTACAAGTGAAGAAGACATGGTTGGGGGGGAACAAAAAAAATCTGAGATTCAATCCAAGAATGTAAGTTTGAGAGAATAATGCATGATTTACAATACTGGGAATTACATACTCAACAAGTGACACCAAACTTACAGCAAGACTACTGTGGAAGATGTTAAAAGGAAATTATTGGTGTGGAAAGGGCAGAGAGAGAGAGTGCACCAGGGCTCATTGCAAAGATTATACTGAATTGTGACTTCACGAACAAGTCGTTGCTGTAAGTATGCATTCTGCAGATTATGGCACTTAAAGTCAGTCAAAATTCAAAAACCCTCCATTCAACTATTTAAGGACCCAACCACTCTATACCCTACCTAGGAAACATAGTAATAATCACAACCATTCTGTGTACAAAATAAAATCAAGGTCATGGCCATCAAAGTTAAAGTCTTGAAGTGTGTCATGCTTTTTTCATCCCATTCCCAGGAATCAACTGGGAACTTAACTCCACTGGCCCAAAATGTTCCTGCAGATAAACTGTCTAAAAGATGGGTTACTCACTGAACATGCAGCTCTGGTGGTAACAGTGCATTCCGAGGCAGTAGGTGCAAGGGTTGGTGCAACTGCAGGTGTGCGTGTCAAACAAGGCTCAAGCTCTATGCTGCTGCCTCCTACCTGGAATCAAATGAATTCATTGCTATGTCATAACATCAACATAATAAACTCTCATGCAGAATCTTCAAAAATGTAGGCTCAAACTCTACTGTAGATATACAACTGTATGCAGACTGCTCTGAACCTGACCCTCAAGCAACAAATTCACGACACTTAAATAAGTGATGAGGGTCTGTATATTTACACATATGAACTGTGTGCCCTCCTCACAATGCAACAAACATCAAAGCCCCCTGTGCATCACATACTACTGTTACCAAATTCTCCTGACTTTTTTGGGTTCTAGTTTTGAATATGCCAAAGAAAGGGATTAAGACACAGGCCTTGATGATCTGGCACCGTTCTACTCTGTAGCTGCACCCACTTCCCCCTCCCCAGGCACGAGACCTGAGACTGTTCCTCAGCATTGATGTGTATGCTGCACAAACACAGTAGTAAAACAAGCCAATCTCTCTAATTTAGTCAAAACTGAGACTTCTTCCAATATGACATTGCTGTAACCTGCAGACAACAGAAAGACTAGTAAGTAGTATGCACAAGAGGGCAGCAGCTCACAATGTATTTTATCATGGGTAACACTTGACCACACAGGTTTGGCAACACTGTATTGACTAAAATGTAACAAGATAAGATGGGCTGGTGAGGTTAGAACCACACTTTCTTGAGGCGGAAGGATCCGGATTGTTGCCTGAAGCTCAGAAACAGACCGTGGTGGAGGAATGATCATGGGCGTGTAGTAACCTGTGTGCATCAAAACTGCATTCCACCAGACCCCAGACTTGTGGGTGACAAATATCTGTAAATTTTGCCAATGAGCCAAAACCCTAATTGAGAATCCTTTTGAAGATCCCCTTGAACAAGAGTAATAGACTCTGACACAAACCTCTTATTGTAAACATTTGGAAACAGGAAAATAAAACCTAGGAGTCTTAACAACTTCCTTCATCTCTTCTTACCCGCTACAATGTCAGAGTCATCTGTGTAGATATCTGTGCCCCACAGCTGCCGTCCTCGGATCTGAGACAGTAGAGAGTAGAGATTACTCTTACCAATTTCAAAACAGTTAGAATAATACCTTCATGAACAATCACAAGTTGCATAAGCCAGAAACATTCATTTGAAGAAGCACACAGAAAGAACCTGGCGATTGGAAGTGGTGGCCAAGTCTGCAGGAATCCGAATTTCAACAGTGAAACCAGCCTGGCTTGGAATTGTCTTACTCTCTGTTGCTACTGTAGCTGCATTTGCTTCATAGTCCTTCTGAAGCATTGACAGCTCAGGCATCCCCTCTCCAATGCGATACAGTAAAGCTGAGCTCTCCAATGGTCCTGCATTGTCAACAGCCCAATGCCAATAACTTATGAGAATCCAATCTGGAAAATACTTTCACCTGCACAGACTAAGCAAAGCACTAGTCCATCAAGAGACCACAACTGAAACTATCATAGATATAGATGCCATCAAAGGCTTCACAAGCATGACTGCCATAAATATCCTTGACCTAATCAAAGTGTTCTCCATAGAAACAGGAACTCTAGACGTAAACTGATTGAAATTCTAGCATTGGATCTACTTCTTGAAGATAAATTCCTGATGCAACTGCTCAGAAATCCAAAACATGGTGGGTTCAAGAATCCACAGTAGTAACATGTTGCTCATCATGCTCTCCCCAATTGGAAAACGACATCTCTATCTCTTTTGTTTCTGGAAAACTGCAGTTTCTCACAACGTAAGATCAAGAAGCAAAGAATTTTGTCACCAACCATGGGTCCTGCAACACAGAAACAACAGAAACCACAAGCTCCAGTTCAGCATTCTGTGAAGACAGAGGAACAATCAATCTGCATACATCTGCTAGCCATACTATCAGGGAGATAGAGAAGGGTTCAAAAAAAACTCCATCAGCTTCATCAGGGTGCTTGGAAACCAGCAGAATGCCAACTCCTGAGTGCATGAAAAACAGTAAGTGGATTGAGAGGAAATGATCTGACACTCACACTTCATTCTCCTTGACTCGTGGGTATGTGCGAAGGAGGTCTCTGGGTGCAGCAGGACTGGAGTGTCGTTGGGGCCGCAGCAATCGTGCACGTTGTTGGACATTATGATTCACAACTGTGTCTCTGTTGTCCCTGTGTCTCTCTCCTCCAGTTCCCCCTCCTCCTCCCTCAGGGCTCCCTCCTCTTCCTCCTTCTCCCAACTGCCGATTATTATCCTTCTCAGACTCCCACATCTGTTTTCTTTTGTTCTCTCTGTCCCAGTCATCTTCCCTCTTCTCTCCTTCTCTTTCTCCCTCACCCTCCTGCCCTTCCTTTCCAACAGAGGCCTTTTGGCTCTCAATGCGTTCTCCTGCTGGTTGTTGTGTTCTACTGAGCTCCTGCTCTTTGATTACAGCCACATTGATGTCCTCTTTCTTCTCATGTGTGTGTTCCTGATCCACAAATCTCCCTTGATGATCTTTCAGCTCTTCTTTGTCCCTCTTCTCTCTTTTGTCCCTACTCATGGCCTTGCCCTTGTCCCTTCCCCAATCCTTGTTGCCACGCACTTTGTCCTTTTCCTTTTCTTTCTCTGCTGCTGCTGCCTTCTCCCTCTCCCTCTGATCTCGTTCAGCTCCCTTTTGCTCTGGCAGCAGACTGGGGGGATGATGCAGCACCACATGGGTGTTCTCCTCTTTTCTATCATTCCTGTCCCTCACTGCTGCTGCCGCCACCACTGTTTCATCTTTCTTCTCCCTCTCCTTTGCTGCTTCTTTCTCTTTTTCCTCCTTGAAAAAACTGCTTTCAACCCGATTCTCTCCTGAAGCTTCTTGCAGCTCCCAGAGCTGCTTCTTACCCTCTTGCTCCACAGGAGGACTTTTCCTAGTTGGGTGAAGATCAGGAATTAGGGTTTCTCCATTGCTGCTGCCCCCTGTTGTTGTTGCTTCTTGCCCTAACCCTCGATTACTGGAGTCTGGCATACTACTACCTTGAGCATCTCTCTCTATTCTTCTCTCATCTGTTCTCTCTTCCAAAAACTCCCTGACCTGGTGCTCCTGCTGTACAAACTTGATTTGCTGCTTGGATTCCCGCCCCTGCAGCTGCTGCTGTTGCAGAGTTGTTGTTGTGGCCTCCCGAACTCCTCCCCCTGTCATTGTCTCCAAAGATGGTATCTCCCGCTTGTGGTGAAAAACAGGGAGAAGAGGAGGAAGCTGCTCATGATGATGATGATGATGATGATGATGCCCCCCTTGTTTCACATCCACTTCTCTCTCATGGCGTGCCACTTTGCTTGGCCTCATTGTTGTTGTTGTCTCTGCAGCCACATTTTCTACCCCTGCATCCACCACCATCACCTGCTGCTGCTGTTGCTGTTGCTGTTGTTGCAGGAGGTGCTTGTTCTCCATCACTTTGGTTTCCTCATGTGCTCGCTTCACAGACCCATTCATCATCATCTTCTTCTTCCCCTAAACTGAACAACAAAAACAAAATTGTACAAACCTACAACACAAAAACACTACACAATCCCGCACTGAGGGATGATGAGATCAGGAACCCTAAAAAGCTCGAAACCTTCATGTGCTCGCTTCACAGACCCAGTCATCATCATCATCATCATCATCTTCTTCTTCTTCTTCCCCTAAACTCAACTACAACAAAATTGTACAAACCCACAACACAAAAACACTACGCAATCCCGCGCCGAGGGATGATGAGATCAGGAGCCCTAAAAAGCTCGAAATCAGGCAGGTACAAGAAGAGCTTCTTCACCATTTGGAATTTTGCAAGTCAGCAGCTGGAGTAGAAGTAGTAGTAGAAGAAGAAGAAGTCGTAGTAGTAAAAGTAGTAGTGAGGACTTAGAGAACCAATAACCCAAGATTGTTATTCCAGTGGGGACGGATGGATGGATCGAGGGGAGGAGGCAAGCACCGCACAAAGAGAAAAAGAAATCAAAACCGGAGAAACAGCAACAGCAGAAGAAGAAGAAGCCGGAAGTTTTGGAGATATGTATCTTTCAGAGCTCTCCAAATCTGGCGGCGGTGTGGGCGGCAAAGGGGCGGGGCCGGGGAGGAAAAAATTGTCGACAGGCTCTGCTTACTTGGGTATGAGTAAGCTTGATTTTGTCGTTGTTGTTGTTTTTCTGCTGCTGCTGCCGTTGATTGCAATTTGAAGCAAGAATGTGGTTGCAATGCGACTGCAATTTGGGAGAATTGCCCCCGAAACAAATTTCCACGGAAGGAGACGACAACGAACGCGCGCGCGAGAGAGAAACCGAACTCGACGACGCAGCAAGGGAGTGAGGGAAGCCCACTACGGACGAGACCAGACCGGGGTACGGCTCGGCGGGTTCCGGTTCCGAAGACGCGAACCGGAACCGGAGCCGAATTTCAGAACCGGATCCGATTCGGATTATTGGTTTTAAAGAACCGGATACGATTCGGGTTATTGGTTTTAAAGAACCGGACCCCGGCCGCGGACGAGGCCAGCCTCGGGGTCTGTACAGGATAAGAAGCGCCGGTTCCGGTTAGTTGGATCCGAACCGGAACTGGGTTTGGTTTGCACAACTGGTACGGGATCGGATTTTTTAATTTATGTTTTTTTGAGAACCGGAACGAGAACCGGTTTCTCGGTTCTATTCATACGTGGAACCACAACAAATGGATGCCTTACACGAATTTGAAAATTAAAAAAGAGTAAACCGAGGTTAGTACAAGGTTAACCAACAGTTAACCGCTGGTTCCAATTTGGGTTAGTAAGAATTGGACTAGAAACCGAGCAACCAAGTCTGAATTTTCAAAACACGAATCGGAAATGAAATCATAAATTATTATTTTTGAAGAATTAGTGGGATTTGTCAATTCCGCATTTTATGTGTGGAGTTGGATTCCCGATTCCACTTATGTGTGTGTGAAACCGGAATTGATATACATTTCTAAATTATTTTTTAGAACCCAAATCAAAGCTTCTACATTATTATTTTTTTATAAAAAGAGTCAATAATTGCCCAATAGTGGAGTGGACGAGTTTGATGTTGGGCGGTTATTAAAAAAACTATTTTAGAACCAAGCAAGGGTTTAGCTTGGTTTTTTCATAAAGAAATGACGAATATCAACCAAGTGATACCCGAGTTGATAATCGACTCATTGGATTATTAGGCAATTGGTACACAAAACCAAGTTCCCTTAAGATCCATCACAAAATTGAACACCGATTAGGTTATAAGAATAACTCACTCCCAATTTTAATTTTTTAAAGAGGATTCATGGCATTACTTGTTTCTACTCATGCCATTGTTCTCCCATCTTCCAATTGACACCTTAAGTACCACCCCTTTAGTTTTTGTTGTGCAAGTTGCATTTGTGATGTGTCCTATTCATGTTGCTACAACTTCTTGTAAGATAACAAGCTTCACTTCACAAAGGTATGTTCGTTCAACTTTTTTTTTTTTTTTTAATAAATTTATTGTGATTTTTTTAGTTGTATGTTTGTTTTGTGTTTTGTTATTATTATTGTATAATGTTTGTTTTGTTTTTGTTTATGTGTGTGTGTTTTTTTTGCATGCTTGTAAATATGTTTCTTTTTGTTTATTTGTATGTTTCTTTGGTTAATGTTTAATATTATGTTTGTTTGTTGTGTGTGTTCTAATTATTGCAAACTTGTATGGTTTGAAATGAAATGATTTTTTTTGTATATTGCATTTTTAAAGCATATTTGTGAACAAAAGAAAAATATTGCATTTGCATTGTCATTTTCATTGATATATATTTACATTATGCATATCTTGAAATGAAAAGTGAGTAACTTGTAAATGTTTGTAATATTTTCCATTGCTTGCATCTTTCAAGTTTGTTAAACTACAATACTTAAAACAAATAATATAAACATATCAATATAAGTTATTTTTTTAATAAATAAACATATATTTGTTTAGCTTTTCAACCCTAGTTTATTAACAAATTTTAATAAAAAATGGAGCCAATTCATGTGAATGTCTAGATTAAGCTTGTGAAATTCTTTTGAAAGGAAGTGAAATTTCAATGGTGAGGAAGAGGGTTAAGGAATGTTTGAAACATTGTCAAGTTTGTTATTAAAAAATGCAGATTCATTATAATTAATATTAAAAAAATACACATGAACAAAGAATCTTTTGGAAACCTCAAAACATAAATTTTTTACCTTGGACTTTTTTGTGTAAAAAAAATTTGTAATGTAAATGTGGGTAATGCACAAATTATTTGTTCTATTGATTGATGTAATAATGTAATTGATCATGCAATTTTCAACCATTGAACAAGGTGTAGGAAAGATAATGCTTAAAAAATAATCGTATAATTACATGAGAAAAAATGTGGATGTAAAACATGGATTAATTATTGAAAGTCTTTATGAAGTAGTGAACATTAACATGAAAATCTCAATTGTTTGAGTGCAATTTCTAACTTTTTTTGCAACCATAGATTCGCAAAAAGGATATTATGCAATAATTTTTTTTGCAAAATCTTGGTGTTTTTGTTATCAAGAACCATTTACATAGTTAGTTTGTTGAGAATATGTAGTTAAAACATTTGATAGTGTGGTTATGCCCTCATATTGTATTCCCTTCTAGAATTTTTTTTTTTTCATGAAATGTTATTAGACCCTAGTTGAAAAGACAAAAATAAATAAATAAATCTCTTACAAGTTTTTAAAAATTATGTTTTTCCCACCACCAAATTTGAATTTTGGATGTGGGTCCAAGTGAGGGTTAATTAAAGAACTGCCCTAGGATAACCATTATTTAATTTCGTTGTGATTAGTAAATGGAAACTTACATTGATGTTGGTGATTCTTGGATGAACTTGTACATTTTTTTTTGGCTAATGTATTATATTCCTTTAAAATATTAAAATAATTATATTTTATTCAAGTTTTATAACATTCCCTCTTCTTTCCCCCCTTTTTATTTCCTTCATATGTTTCAATATGGTTCCCAATAGTTCTTCATCATTTAAGTAAATCTCAAATTTGACTTTCCTAGGTAATATGTGCCTTTTGATGTCCATATAGATGAATGGGTAGGCGAAAGGAGTGAGGTAGTCAAGCTTGGAAGCTTGGAACCATTAGTTAATTTTTGAAAAGGTACTTGAATAATTCCAATGACCAGAAATTTCAAAGAACTAATAGAGTTATCAGTTAAGTAAGAAAAACACAGCACCAGAACCCTGAGGTTGGTCATACACAGGGTGAGATTAAAAAAAAACCTGCAAAAAAGTACATTAGCATTCAAGGGGGGATGAAACTCAAAAAACCATCAATTTTGGTGGTAAACTGAGTTTCATCCTGTCTTTCCTTTTTCCTGAGCGCCTCCACTGCTGCTACAAATATTTTCATTGTACAACTACTACAATTAGTCTCAAACCTTGTGCATTAAATGGTGAGTATCAGCATTTCATACACAATTTCAGCGTTTCCTACTGAGATTTATTAAAATATCTTTCCTTTGCGGATACCACTGAAAGAGGGCATAGGGGGTGAAAGGAGGCCCAAAGACAAGGTGAAGACAGGGTTACTTTAAGGATAAGTCTAGTATATGGGAGATTTTGCATAATAGTAATGTTTACACCATTACATGGATAGTTAGTCTGCTTTGAAACCATAGACTTTGGATAAATCCATACAACAAAAGGTAGTGTTTGCACCTGAGTAGCAGAAGGTCTGCATGCAAAAGGTCTCTTCCATTGAAAATCTCATCAAGAGGTGCTCTCATGTACCAAGCAATTGGGACATAGTATTCCTACATAGGAAAAATGCTCCAGGGTTTGAAACAGGGCATTGAGTTCAATGCACTTGGATTCATATTCTGGAAAAGCCCCACAGGCTGTGTAGAATGATATAACAACCCTACAACTTTGCTAATTTCCACAAGTGGTGGAAATAGATAGCACTGTTTCCTTGCCATGTGGAGTTTTGGTACAAATAACTCATTCCTATGACAAAAACTCGCGGGGATCAGTGACAAAACCCGTCAGGGCAGAGGCAGCAGCTGTGTAGGGTGATGCAAGATAAATTTGGGCGTCCTTGTTTCCCATTCGACCAGGAAAATTACGATTTGTTGTCGACACACATATCTGCACTCAAAAACCCACTTACAATTGGTCATCAAGTTATTATGGGCAATGATCTGATGGAGTTACAGACATGTAAGTATTTGTGACTTGCACTAATCGATACTCATTTGTGAAGGACAAATGAATCATGCTGCACCATTTGTACAAGGCAAAAGAAATCTTTCACACTACACTATGCAACTAAAACAGGAGCCTCAGACAAAAAGCCCAACACATGAGAAAAAATGATACCTGTACTTCATTCATGCGGGCATAAGTATCCTGCGGGCCACCAAGGCAGGCTCCACAGGATGGTGCTGTTGGGGTGTCACAGCCAGCTTTTGTGAAAACTTCTGCACATGTCAGTCCTTCAGCACCTGGAACAGGCAGGGTAAACAAATCCAACCAAACCTGCAGAGACCAATCACACCTCCCTGGTTACTTAATGACAAACTCCTGCTGTTCTTATGTGTCAAAACTTTTAACAGCCCTCCTGCAATGGCTATGTTGAGCACCACTTAAGAAGACTAAAGACTGGCTTGCTGCAATATCATCAAGTGTCGAATAAATAAACTAGAAAATATCTTTCATAAGAATACAGAAATCTCCATTCTCACAATGAAGAAAAAAAGCATGGTTAACACTTCCTCAGGAAGCCATAGAAAGAACCAAACAAGGAAAGACAGAACAAACAAAAAACACACCAGTATGAACAAAAGTGGCAGTCTCACACCTGTTCAGGGACCATCAACAGTAGTATGTATGATAGTGACTTAACTACCACAACTTCCCCACTGACTTCATCAGCTCCCTACAGTGAGTAAATGGGTAAATGACAGTGACAAGCATCAACCTGCAAACTGAGTTTTTGCTGCAATTCCAGAAGCAACGGGAAGAGTCAGCCATACTACTGCCTACCAACAGACCACAACAAGAAGGACAAGAAACAAACAGACCGACAGACCGACAGAAAGGGCAAGAAAAACTAAAGGAAAGGAGAACCAGGGAAAGACTATGAACAAGTGGGCTTACAAGAAGCTCCCCACTTACAACACCTGAAGCAAAATAATTTTAAAAACACCAAAAGTGGAAATTCCAAAAAGGAATTTTTCTTTAATAAGCAAGCAACCCTCTAGTTCTCTTTAGAAGAATTTTTTAAGAAACACCAAAAGCGGAAATTTCAAAAAGGAATTTTTCTTTAATAAGCAACCCTCTAGTTCTTTTTAGAAGAATTTTTTAAGAAATACCTTTTACCTTCAGAAAGACAATAAGATTGACCATCTGAAAGACAAAAAACTTCTTACAACTACAAAACCTCAAGAATCTGTAAAATTGACTATTGATAACCCCCAGCTTTGCAGTCATTGAGATATTGGAATGAACATGAGGCATTCTAATCATTTCAATACCTGCATACTC
>Ga0116227_10014803_pt1 | contig 11755 bp, 9 predicted proteins | sample S1TSphgellanicum_FD_89693 | JGI IMG/M metagenome (GOLD analysis project Ga0116227, IMG submission 89693) | Host-associated microbial communities from peat moss isolated from Minnesota, USA - S1T2_Fb - Sphagnum magellanicum MG | ecosystem: Host-associated > Plants > Peat moss > Unclassified... | reverse complement strand
TTTTTTTTCTCTATATATGTATATTTTTTGTTATTCTCCCTCTTATTAAACTTTTTATTTTCACAACCAAAATATATATATATATATATATATATATATATATATATATATACGTGTGTGTGTGTGCGCACGCGCCACATGGCATATTTACATTGGGTCATGTGTCATAATATAAGATCATCCAAACATTTGAATTGAACATTCTAGATTATTTCAAAATGATAATTATTATTATATTTTAAATAATCAAATATTAAGACACATGGTAACACATCATTTGCCTTCAATTGTGACCAAAATAATTGCATCTTAGTCGCATGTGACAATACGTATACAATGGAGTGAAAGGATGAATTTGTATATGTTGATTTTTTCTTTCATCCAATACCCTTTGTCATTTGCAACTAATTTATCACATGCGACTTGTCTTAGGTGACTAAAGAGATTTTAATTACAAAATGTTGCTTGCGATTAAAATTTGGTTGCAAAGACTAGTTGAAAATACATGTTTTTCTTTTAGTGCTTCTAGATCTTCTGATTAATTTGTTCCAATTAGTTGGATTGGATTTGGATTTGAGTTAGAGTTATATTTTAATTGATTTGAAGTCTCATAATGGAATTGAATTGCTTTGGATATGGATTGAGTTTCATAATTTGATTTGAATTGGATTTGGATTTCATTTTGATGGAGAAATGGATTCATAATTGGATTGGAATTCATTTGGAATTTTGAAATTGGATTGGGAATTGAAATTGAAAATTTATGGAATTGGTTTGGAATTTGGGGTTGGAAAGAAATTAATTTTCAATTTGGATTTGGACTTCAATTGAATTGGAAATTGTATTTTTGATTGGATGGATTTGGACAAGGAAATTCAGTGGATTGAGATTGGAATTGGATATATCAATTGTATTGGAAATAGTTTGGAGTTTGGATTTGAAGTTATATATATATTTATACATAAAAATGGAAGGGAATTGGAGTTGGACATGGATTTGAAATTGGTTCATGCATATATCTAGATTTAAATTTGTTAGTATATTGAAAGTGGAGTGGAATGGAATCGGATGAAAAAATTGATTTGATTTATAATGGTATTGGATTTCATTCCCTAGATATTAAATAAAATTTGAGGTTTATTTTTTGTATGAAAAAAAAAAAAATTCATTGTCAATTTGACCATTTAGGTATTCAATGACCCATTGTTCAAAAAAATTCTCTTTCAACCTTTCTCCCTCAACCTTTGCTTGTTTTCCCTCTCTAACAACAAGAAATTTTACAATACCAAATCCCATGAATGGATCTTTAATAGTTGTTCAATCAAGCTTGGGTTCGAGTTGATTCCATTGTTCACAAAAGTTATGCAACTAGTAGCAAGCTACATTAATCTTTGTTGTTTTATCTACTTTAAAATTGAGGTGTTTTTAAATTTTCCACATGTTTTTCAAAGTCCCAAAAACATTTTCAATAACCACTATGCCATAATTCATTGAACTATCATATATTTTATTGTCCTCAACCTATAATGATTTCTAATTATTCTGCAAATATGTGCAAATTGGATATGTAGTCCAAAATCAAATAAAGAGTGACTGAAACCTCCACAATTGGTTTTTGCAAAATGTCACAATTCTTCAAATCCTTATATAAGTTGGACAATTTTCAAAAACTAGCTACCATCATGCACCCCACCCCTTTAAGTTGACATGTACAAACATTCCAAAAGATTTTGTTAACATCATAAACCCTTTGCAAATCAATTTAATGGAATTTTTTCCTATTGAAAAAATCATTTCATGTTAAGGCCATTTTGCTCCTTGGATGGTTTGCCCAAAAAAAATGTTTCCTATCAATCACACCAATAACAGTAATTTTTTCCCATCAATGAAGATGTCACAAATTATGTCAATATGCTTCCTTGTAGTGGAATCACCAAGTTTTAAACAATGTGCAATATGATCAAGGGAGGTACTAGGGGCAAAACTATTTTTCCCCTGACACAATCAACCACAACAAAGGCACCAAAACCCTATTGAAAGTTCATCCTAGAATTCATTATTTGTCAAGCCTTTGATTTTTAAATAACATATTTGCCCAATGTTGCAGTCAGTAGCATCCATATGAACACAACTCTATCATGAAAAAATGAATCCATGGTTGCAAGCCTCAACAAATATATTTAAAACAAACACACTTGAGCTCACTATTTTGTCAACTCTCTATTATATACACTTCAAAGTCCTTAAGGTAGATGTGCATCACTATTATCATTGAGGATGTTGCCCAACATGATGTGAAGCCAAGATAATTAAAGAGTTTGAAGCACCCTCCTTCGCCCAAACCTTGTGAAAGGCCTACCAAACATACCATGGTAATGTCCATAAGGTAGTGTTGTGGGGTTTCCAGTAATTACAAGTTGCAAACCATGCAAATGGGGTTGAAACCTATATATTCAAACTAAAATCCATTGCTAAGGTTAACCAAATTAAAGTGGCAACCTTATGAGGCTTTGAATTGTGCCAAATTTGTTGAATTACTTTGGAAAGGAAGTCCTCACCCAAATTGAAATGTTTAACAAAGGACAATAGAAGTAAGTCTTTACAACTCCTTTTGTGGGAGATGTAATCACTTTAAAGGTGTAACCAAAAAAAAGAAACATCTCCCATATTCATTATAAATGGCCAATGCCATTCACTTGAAGATCCCAAGGGAATTTTTCCACACTTGAGATCAATAGTCAAAGCAATGTTTTAGATTTGAGGAAAGAATTAGCAAAAGGTGCTTTGAAAAGGCTATGAATTTTATTTTGCATCATAACTTGAGTAAGCTTAAGATTATGAGAAGGCAACAAAATTATCATAGGATGGCCTAAATGATCAAATCTCTTGTATGCAACGTAGAACACAAAATTTGCAAAAACATAGTTAATTTGGTATAGCCAAGTGGGTGAAAGGCATGCCTCCTCTCGAAATTGACATATCCAATGCACATATTAAAAGTAGAACATTAGTATAAATCATGTTGTTTGTAATTAGTCACTATGCAACTTCGATGCAACTAGATGTCATTTGCAACTACAAAATTGATATTGGATAATTTTCGAGCCATATAGTTGTGTGTGCAACTTACATGCAACAAAATGGACATGTCATAAAAATACTGGCATATATTAATGCACGCCTAAATTAATATACCCAATATACTTATTTAATTTATGTACAATAATATTATATATCTAATACTAAGGTTAAACCCATGCTAATTAAAGTTAAACCAAGGTTAGCCAAGGCTAAACATCAACTAAACCTAGGTTAAATTAATCATGGTTAAATTAATTAGAAGACTAAATTAATTGTGACTAAATTAAATAAGAAGTTGAATTAATGATGATCAAATTGATTTAAACAAAAATAACCATGGTTAAATTAACTTAAACTAAACTAAGGGTAGATGCAAGCTATGGTGGTTCAAAAACGAAAAAATTCTTAATTCCAAAAGTCCATATAAATGGAAAATTAACATAATAATGGAAATTTTTTTGTTAAAAACCAATGTTGAATGGGCCTTATGTGGTGATTAATCAATTAATGAAATCCTTATGAAAGTTTTCTCATCTAGAATTTTTTTTATTATACATGTTAAGGGGAAAAAATATCAATCCAACAAAAAATGACCAAGATTGGGACTTTTGAAAATAAGGTCCAATTTGATTTGGTCATTCAAAAGTCCATAATTATTTGTTGGTTAGAGTATTTGTTGTAATTTTTGTCAATCCATATTTAATTTTCCATCATGTATCATATATTGAGACCTTATTAAAAATATTTGAGATGAAATTATATATAAAAAATACATTTGAATGTTAATGTAAAACCTACATTATAGTCAATATGTCCACTTTAAAAGTCCATTATTATATGATTGGTGTATGTTTATTGAATTTCACCTCTCAATAAATATTTTCACCTCTAAATTAAATATTCAAGTTGGCAATCTTAATCCATAAATATTTTTGTCAAATTAATGATTTTACAATGTGTTTGTGGCATTTGAATATAGTACATTTTACATAAAGTTTATAATGATGCAAAAAATGAACCATTATAGCTTGCATCTACTCTTAACCATGAGTAAATTAACTAAAAAATTAATTTTATCATGGGTAAACCGATTAAGAGGCTAAATTAATTATGGATAAATTAACTTCAACAAAACTAACCATGGTTAAATTAATTATGATAAAACTAATTAAGAGACTAACTATGGCTAAATTAACCATGCTTGCAAAAACCCATTTTTCCATTTTTTCTATCTAATGGAAGGGATGTTCTTGAAGTCCCAAGGATTATCAACAAAATTTTCTCATATGTTTCAACATTGGAAAAATAGTGTGGGACATGTGAAGATTTGAAATTTTTTTAATCACATCCCATGTTGTCCTGTAAGTCCTTGGTTCTAGTATAACCCATCTTTGCAAGTGTTTGCCTTTCATTTAAGGATATAAAACCTAGCAATAAGTTTTGTTCATTGCAAATGAAAAAGTTTTCGAAGAAAAAATGATGAAACTTTGAAAGAGTTGTTTATAAATTGTGAAGGCTTTGGTGTCGTTGATCTTAAGGCTCAAGAGGAGGTTCTTTTAACTATGAATGGAGGCTTGTGATAAAGGCTTTTGTTGTTTATAAATTGTCAGGATGGACGTTGATGTGACAACAAACCCAATTTGGATGTGTCATGTTGATTTTGACAACATTGGTAAAAGTGTCCCATTTGACCTTAACCTTGGGCCTTTTTTGCATCCCCTCCCCAAATGAAAATTTGAACTACACCATGGAACTAACCACACATTCTCATGTTTGAGTTCCAACAAACCACAATATACCAAGTTGTGAACATAATGATTTAATTAACCACTAGAATTTTACCCACCAAAGATAATTTGCAACTTGACCAACCAATGATTTTTGCTTTCAAAATTGTCATGAGTTTGTCAAAATTGGCTTTTATTAAAAACAGAAAACCTATTCCGATTCCCAAATATTTGGAACCTTTTCCTTTGGGTATTTAATTTAACTCTTGACCCCAATCCCAAGTTTTGGGTGATTTGTTTCCCAAATTACAACATGTTCTCCCTAATCAATTTTTGCATTAAAGGTTTTACCAAAAAAGGAAATGACAAATTTTGCATGATCCAAATTCAATGCTACTCCATGCAAATACATAACCATTTCATTTGCAAATGATTGATTTTTAAACATTGTGCCACTTGGGAAAGTTAACTGAATTTTAACCAAATTTTAACTACAATATAAATAAGAAAGCAAAACATTTGAAACATCCTTCTATATTTTTGGTCACCTACTTGAATTGCATATGGAAAATTTAGTGATTTTATAAAAAGATCTAGTTGTACTATGACTATTGAAAATTTCAAAAAACACTTGACTTTAACACTTTTAATTTTTTAATTCCATTATTTGGCTATATACATCCCCAAAATAAAAGGTTGACAATGTCACATAAAATTTATAATTTCATCCATTTGTAGATTAAATATATGTGATGTTTAACATAATATAGTTTGACATTAGTGTCCTATGTATAATTACCACATCCATGTGTTAAGGTTTACACCATGAGTGAACTACCACTTACATTGGTGAGAACTCCAATTTTTTGGGGGTTGCTTCTAAATTAAATATTATACATATCCCATCATAAGACTAAATTAGGGTCTCATAATCCAAATATAACATTTTAAGGGTTAAGTATATCCCTTAAGAAGCCTTCATTCAAGAAAGTGAAGTTATCATGTAGGTAATTAATTCACCTTGGCCAAGGGCTATTGACATAGAAAAAACCATATTCTATTGAAGTGGTCATAATGTACCTATATGGTAAGACTCCCCCATTGAAAGTTTTATAGTTGTAAAGTTTGTTGTACCCAACAAACTTTTATATCTTAGAACAACCTTGGAGAAATTTAGTGGAGTTTTGGGAAGGTGTTTAGGTTTTACTAGGCCAAACTTCTTACTTATGTATGGAGTGTGAGATTTAGGGTTATAAAGGAAAAAAAATAGAATAAAAAATCAATGGCCAGAACCATCACAAGGGAGACAAAAAAGGAAAGCCAAAAAAAACCAAAAGACAAACAACCCATATGAACTAAAAAAAGGGAGAGAACTAGTCCCTTTCATGGTAGGAAATTTTTTCACCCACAACCCCTTTAATGTCACCTGCACACAAATTGTGAAATCTAATAGTAATGGGAGGTCTAAAATGCGCATCATCCACCAACACAATCTTCCATTCTATAGCAGAGGTTAAAGCATGCTAAAGAACAATATTCACATGTTGCTTGAAAAATTGAATGCAAAAGGACAAGGATAAATGAGCTTTTGATCATCTATTATGGAAAAGATGAGCATATTCCCAAATGAAATGATCCATATCATGTTCGGGTTCACCATGCACCTCAATGGCCATCGGAATAAAATGGTGCCCTTTATGAAGCCCTCCTATATTTGCGGATCTTAGCAATGGCGTTAAGTTTCGCAATTCCATGTGTTGGTCAATTAAGGACACTCAAAATCATTATTTTTTATGTCGGGTCAGTAACCACCACATCAACAACAAAGACTTGGTCCTTTTGGGCCATGTAGAGATCGATTCATAATGAAACTTTTGACGTAAGGGTGTACCATTGTTCTTTCCATATAATGTGTCCACTTTCTCGAGCAAGGGCATACATAATGTCTTGAATGATGTCATGTGTGGTTAATTGTTAACTTCCAATTGGGCAACAAGCTAAGTGCGTGCCATATGTGTCCAACTTGTGTCCACACTCACACGTGAAAAAATTAGATGCTGAAGGCTAAATCAAACCGAGACAAAAATGCAATGTTGAGGTGAAAGTAGAGTGTGTGATGCAAAACGAACGGATGGATAGCCTAACAACCAACCATAGCCTTGCCCCCTTGCTCGCACAAGAATGAATGTGGGCTTTGGATACTAAAGAAATGGAGTCATTTTCTAAGATAGACTTAAGGGATGTGTCATGGTGGAAGTCCATCAAAGGTGCCTATAGACGTGGGGCGTTGATAACTGCCAGACTTAAAAAAAAAGGTGCATATCCTTAGTTACAGGAGGAAGGCCATTTTGCGCTACACATAAGCATGATTGAAGCAAATGTGGGCCCCCTTCAACCTAAGAAACATATTCTTCCAAAATGGGTCGGTAAAAAATATGAAACCTAAAACACAAATATGGAGCCACCAGAGCCCAACTTTTAAAAAAAAATAGATGGGGCACAATCTTCCATAGAAAGAAGGTTTATACCATTAAAGGATATTGGCGGTCAAACTTGATGTTTCATTAAGGGGCCTTGAAAAGACTCCCATGATTTTGAACCCATAATGTCCCCACATACTTGCATAATTTTCCCATCAAAACCCGTTAAAAGAAATAGGAAGGAAGAAAAAATATATATTGTAGGAGAGGAAGATCGTTGATATGTGCCATGTCTCAAGATAAAATTTCATCCAAAAAATGCATGGCAAAGTCTTGAGAACCCACTAGCACACCCAAAATGCATAAACCATTTGTGACAAAGGTGCAGCCTTAAAGAATTTCTATGCTTGGAGAGTTCCTTGATGGACTCTAAAGCGTGCACTTTGACACCTTGACCTTAAGCCCAATTAGAGCTAATTGGGTCAAAAGGTGGTCAAAGGCACGGGTAATCTCACTTAAATGCCCCATGATGTGGATATCGTTTGCTAGGGATGGAAAGATGCAGTTGGGGACCCACACAATGGTCTTTAGGACAGTTTGATAATGAGCCAAAACAAATAAAAGACCTCCTAATGGGTCGCCCTACCTTGTGCTTGAAGATGATTCATACCCCCTCCACATGCCACTGATGTTGGTAGTAAAGAAAAGAATGAGTGCCATAAAACAACTTGGTAAAAAAAACAATGCTTGCCAAAGGTCCCTTTAACATTACATAATTTTCTAAAAATAACAATTCAAAAACCATTATTAAAAGTGTTTTCGACGTTAACTTGCATCACGACCCAATCAGGGTGTAGGTTGAGGAGGGTTAAAATAACAAAAAGGATGGCCTCACAACCTCTGAGGGTTGAAATTCCAAACTGATGGGGGGATAGGTGCTCCTAAAACAACCCCCAAAGTTGCAAGACAATGCAATGATTAATAAGTTAAAGAAACACCTTGCTCATAGTAATAAAACGAATACCACTAAATGTCTTTTGTCATTGTTAACAATTTGTTAACCCCCAGCACTAGGGCCATCGACTTAGGGATATTTCCATGAGCAACAATAGTAACAACTTGGGATAATTTCGAAAACCCTGAGGATGAGTCCTCTAGTATGAAACAACCTAAGAAATGTTCATATACCATCCCAGAAAGCACACCCAAAGACAAATGGGGAGTGATGACTAAGGCTTGGGTTAACAAAGTCCTATCCAAAACAAAAGTGTGTTTAAGCTGATAGTCAAAAATAGGTGGAGGGACAAGGTTTGAAGGAAGGGTGTGCAATTGACGTAGGGCAGCAATGGTGTTTTTTTGAAGGAATAATTAACATCATGGGTTGGAAAGTTTTGATAACATGATTTTACTCACTAGCTTTCCTTAAAGTTAAACATTAACAAAGACGAATGAATGAAGAATTTTCCCATGAATGGAGAAAATGGGATCCACATGAGGCACATGAAAACTCTTTCTAAAAGGAAGACTAATCACTCACCATAAACCTCTTGAGGTGAACATAAACCTTTCGTTGATTTGAATGACCACCTCGACCACCTAAAGATGCATGCATTCATGCTTGATGTTAACTCGATGTTAAATGAAAATCTAGGTGGCACTCAATTATAAATGGGTGACAACTTAATGTTAAGTGAATGTTAGCTTAACATAAAATCTTCATGATAAGTAAGATTAAGTCCTAAATTACTAGCATGATGTTAGTGGACTCAACTATAAAGTCCCTAATACCAAGTGTGAATGCACCTTAAGTCCCCTGGAGTGTGGGTAGGTCTATGTAATGGAATGTCTTCTGCTCATCTCCTTGGTTCTTATGTAAGGGAAGGCTTTGCTATCATTGCCTTCTGCCCTGAACCTGGGGCTCCACCCTGAGTTTACAGGACACAAGGCCTTCATAACAGTGCTTTCCCTTAGGGGGTGCATTCACATTTGGTGTTAGGAACTCTAGTGCTGAGTCCCCTAACATCATGCTAGTCATTTAAGACTTAAACCTACTTACCATGAAGATTTTATGTTAAGCTAGCATTCACTCAACATTAAGTTATCACCTATTTAACATTGCATGCCACCTAAGAAGCCACCTAGATTTTTGTTTAACACTGACTTAACATGAAGTGTGAACGCACCTTTACTGTACCTTCTGCCCTAGACCTTGGACTTCACCCTCGGATCACAAGGTGTAAGGCCCTAAGGGCATCTCCACCCCACACCTGCAAACACCCCTTTTCACTAAATCTTGCAGGATTGAATCCTGCTGCGCTCCTGTATTGATGTCCATTTTGCAGGGGTCATTTCAACCCCTTTACAATCTTTTCTTCTACTATGGATTTGGACAGTGACTATTACTCGTCCAGATGTAAAGACATAAATGGTCTTAGGGGGACTTTTGTGACGTTTGTGGGTGGGGACTGTGATCATTAAACACTATTCTATTTTAACTTAAGGAGTTGTTTACAGTTTGGGGGTGGAGATGCTCTAACAAGAGTGAATTCCCCTGTGCAACATTGTGGCTAGGGTATAGGAAGCTTACAATCATAATTCTGTCAAGGGGGAGTGGTGATTTTTTTGTGGGGGTTTTTTTTCACAATTTAGACCTGAAGGATTCAAAAGGAAATTTTTGTCCTCAATTCCCTACTTTTCAAGAAAATTTTTGGCCAAATTTTTATAAATTTTTTGTTTCTATGAGAAAATTTCCTCAAATTTGGACTGGTATTTTATTTTATTTTTTTTCCCCCAATATTGTGATGTAGTCGCACTATTGATCATCCATAAGAGGAATTAGCCAAATTTGGCTACAGCTCAGAGAGGAAAGTAGAAAAATTTAGGAATCATACTTTATTTTGACCATCTGGTGGGACCGACCTATTGTCTAAACATGGCGATTTCAGAATTTTTTTTCCCTTGAAATCTGGTGACTTTTCACAATTTTTTTCACAAAAAATCCTTCCTATGAGTCACACTGGATTTTCTTGTCGGCCAAGTGGCAAAAATTAGCCAAAAACAAAAATGCTGACTTGGACACAGTTTTCAATTTTGGGGCAAGTTTTTGGCAAGTTTTCTTGTACAATTCTTTCACAAAATTCTCACCAATTAATGGCAATTTTGGAGAATTTTGTTTTTCTAGTGCAAATTCATTAAAAACATGTCAATTTTTTGGGAAAAATCCTCTAAACCTCTAATATCACAAAAATTGGAAAAAGAAAAAGAAAATCCAATGGAAATGAAACAAGACAACCCAAATTGAAAGTGTTTGATTGAGTTGAATGGTTTGCAAGGGATGTGGGAAGACTGGAACTGGAAGCTGTTGCCTGACAAAATGGCACTGAGAAACTGAACTCAGAGGAATGCATGTTTTAGTTGTCATTCTCTACACTTAAGCCTTAGTAGTACTTTTCTTCTTACAATATCAACTACCATAGCCTACAGTCAGTTTCCACATTGAATAAACGAATAATTTTTTTTTTCAAAAAATGAATTTTTAATTTAAAAATAAAATAAATAAAATAATAAATATTTCCACCATCTATTATAATATTGTGATATGAGTAATTGAAATTATTCAGAATGTAACCTATGATAATTATGATAATTTTCAACATGTCAACTCCATATTTTCACAAAACTTCATTTCTCTACTTTGAGGATTATTTAATGAGGAAACTGACCTTAGGGTAAGGTAGTAAGCATTGGAATAAACTTCGTGCTTTTTGCCACAAAAACATGTGCAAGGATGATCTATGGGTCATCAGTCTTTGAATTTTCTGGGTTGGCCTGTAATTTGAACTTCCGAGGTAATTATGTTATTATTTATAAATGGTATAAATGCTATTATTTGCTATGTACTCTTGTTTAATTGATAAACTAGTGGGGTCTGTTGCTGCTGGCCCAAGTGTGAATGGGACCTTGATGATAGAGATCAATTGTGAAATTTTATTAAATTATTTTTTGAAATAATTTCCAATGACGAAAATTACTCAAAATTCAATATCTGCTCTCACCTTAGGTCTAAAAAATTACAAAACCATCTTGAAGAAATCTCCCTCGTCAAGGGCTTTTGAACAACGCCAAGATCTTGCCCCTCTCTTCTCCAAACTTATTTAGTTTTGATTTGATTGAATTTTGAATGACAAAATTGTTCAATATTCAATAGCTCTTGCATTGTAACTCTAAATATTACAAAGCCACACCATTGAATCCTTACTCACTTGGGGCTTTTCAACAACATCCAGTGCTAATAGAGAGGAAAGGGGTGGGGGGGGGGGGGGGGGGGGACTGTGTTGGGGGGTTTTAAAATCGAAAAAAAAAAAAAAAACTTCCCTAAAAGAAAAAAATGGAAAGAGTAGGAGTTCTTTGGATGGAGTAAGTGGGTTTTTTTTTTAACCATGTTGAAAAGCCCCAAACGCTCCGCCCCCGCCCCCCCCCCCCGCCCCTTTCCTCTCTATTAGCACTGGATGTTGTTGAAAAGCCCCA
>Ga0116227_10014801_pt1 | contig 11756 bp, 14 predicted proteins | sample S1TSphgellanicum_FD_89693 | JGI IMG/M metagenome (GOLD analysis project Ga0116227, IMG submission 89693) | Host-associated microbial communities from peat moss isolated from Minnesota, USA - S1T2_Fb - Sphagnum magellanicum MG | ecosystem: Host-associated > Plants > Peat moss > Unclassified... | reverse complement strand
TATGCCCCACAGACAGTAAAGAACATACTTATAGCACTAGGATTTGGCATAGAAGGAGAAACTGTAGAGGGCTTGCACCTGACGGTACCCTCTAACAAAACAGATGTAAAACAGCCGGCCGATATAGTAGAAGAGATACTTCGTATAGATGGCCTGGACAATATAGCCATACCACAAAAACTGAATATAGACCTGGTAAAGGGCCTGCCCAACGATAGGGATAAAAGAGAGCGTGTAGCTCAAGTGCTGCAGGGATATGGCTTCCAGGAGATAGTGACCAACTCTATAGTGAACAGTAAGTACTACCCTAACCAGGAAGGACTGGTACGCATGCTGAACAGCCTGAGCAACGACCTGGACGTAATGCGCCCATCGATGCTGGAAAGCGGACTGGAAGTGATACAATACAACTACAATCGTAAGAATAAGGACCTGAAACTGTTCGAATTCGGCCGCACCTACCAACATGCTGGCGGCGCCTACCAGGAGCAAGACACTCTGGGTATCTGGATGACCGGTAACACCGCAACCGCCCAGTGGAACCAGAAAGCAAAAGGCACAGATGTGTTTTACGTGAAAGGTATAGTGCATAACCTTGCAGAACGCTGCGGCATAGCGGGCCTAAAGACCACACAAGACGAGCAAAATATAACCTGGAAATACAAGAATATAGCCATTTGCACGGCGCAAAAAGTACCTGTAAAAACATTGGATGCGTTCGATATAAAGCAGGATACGTATTATGTAGCTATATTGTGGCAGGAGTGGCTGAAAGCAATGAACGTAAAGGGTATCAGGTATAAAGAAGTATCGAAGTATCCGGCCGTGCAGCGCGACCTGGCACTGGTGCTGGATAAGACAAGTACCTACGGCGAGGTAATGGCGCTAACAGAGCAACTGAAGCTGAACGCACTGACAGATGTAAGCCTTTTTGATGTTTTTGAAAGTGAGAAACTGGGAGCAGATAAAAAGTCGTACGCTGTTAGTTATTCCTTTCAGCTACAGGACAGGACACTGACCGATGTAGAGATAGATGAGATGATGCAACAATTGATAACTGTGTATACGACCAAACTTAACGCACAAATACGAGCATAATGCAAGAGCTACAGCTTTTAAAGAACAGGCTGGATGTGCTGTTAAAAAAATACTCGGCCGTAGAGGCAGAGAATATCCGCCTGCGCAATACTGTAGCAGAGCAGGTCGTCTTCATAGAAGCACTGAACAATAAGCTGGGCTCACTGGAAGAAAATATGGTAGCTGTGCAGATGGGAACATCGGTATTTGATGGAAAGGAAAAGGAAAAAATGCGCAAGCAGATAGATACTGTGATAAGTGAGATAGATAAAATAATGAATAGCCTGAATGATTAAAAGACACTTTGCCATATTATTGCTTTCCCTGACACTTATTGCCAGTGCCTGTACACAACAAAGGCAACCGTGCGTGGAGCCTATTTTGGTGGCGCTGAGGTTCAGTACGTGGTCTACACATAGCGTTGTTGATTCCGGTGTGATACCACCTACCATCACACGTGTATCTTTTGATACGTTACTGCCTAATGCAGTACTAGGCACCATAAATGCAAAAACCAATACTGTTTATTATTTTGGTACAACTGATGCTTTTTCGCTGTACCTGGACCCTAATAAAGATACCTGTACGTGGTTCCTGTCACAAGACTCTGGCAAAACAGTGGTCGACACCATTACTTTTTACTACACCCGGAAACTGCAGTTCTTGTCGAATGCTTGCGGGTATACTTACTATTACAACCTGACAGCCTTGCCATCAACGCCTAATCTGGTAAATAACCAACAACAAAGCACATTTGATACGACCAAGCATCGCATAGACTCCATCATTTTTGAGAACCAAGGCGTTACCAATAATGTGAACCAGGAGCACATGAAAATATTCATACACAACCCTTATTAAAAGAATAACGAATGCGCATTTTTAAATGCATACTATATATATTGATCGTTTCTGCTGGCTTTCCTGCCTATGGACAAGCTACGGATACAAGCAAGCCAGTGCCCGTTATTAAAGAGAAATACGGGCACCAGCTTGCGCTAAGTATAGATGCATCGCAACCCATCATTAACGCGTGTGTCAATTATCGTACGGGTTACGAATTTGCGGCAGACTACTACCTGCATAAAGAACTATACCTGGTTGCTGAGGGTGGCTTTGGCAATGCAACGGTCAACTATGATAACCTGCAGTACAATACCAATAACAGCTTTGCAAGGATAGGCATCAACAGGTGCATACTTACCCGTATGACACCTACCGACTGGGATGCAGTATTTATTGGGGCGCGTGTAGGTGCCGCGTTCATTAACAGGAGCACTGCATCATTTCATCTGGTAGACAGTTTGTGGGGCAATACTGCAACAGGAACAACGCCTGCGCAAAGCTTTACAGGTTATTGGTTCGAGCTTACCGGGGGTATGCGGGTGGAGTTGGTCAAGCACTTTTTCCTGGGCTACGCGGTAAGGGGAAAGTTCTTGCTGAACAATAGTGCCTTCCAGGAACTGGCACCTATCTATGTGGCTGGTTATGGCAGAGGAGATAAAAATGTGATCTTCGACTTTAACTTCTATGTTACCTACGCACTGCGCTGGAAAAAGAAAAATTAGCCTTTACAGCTCCATCAGATCTGTCTCTATTTTATCAAAATCTGCCTGCAAGTAGTTAGTAACGAATTTACCATCTTTCAACAAGTGCACCTCATCGCATAGTTCGGTAAGTGAGGAAACAATATGCGATGATATGAATATGGTCTTCTGTTGCGCTTTCAGCTCCAATATTTTATGCTTCAATACAAGGTTGCTTTTAATATCTACCCCATTGAAAGGTTCATCTAATATATAGATCTCGGAATTGCCTATCATAGCTCCGGTGAAGGCTATCTTACGTTTCATGCCGGTACTGTAGTTGTCTACGTATTCATCCAGCGGCAGGTCGAATATAGCGGGTATAACAGCATTATTAGCATTGATGCCTTTAGCATGTTGTATAAAAGCCAGGTATTCCGAACCTTTGGTCCGGGGAAAGAAATACGGCTCTGTAGGCACGTAGCCTATATAGTTCTTTAACGGTACAAATTCATTGTGCGCTATAGTCCCTTCAAAGTCTGTCAACCCGCTCAGGCAACTGAAAAATGTGGTCTTCCCTGCCCCATTCAGCCCCACTATGCCGTATACCTTACCATCCTCAAAAGAGATATTGATATCCTTGAGGACGTGTTTATTACCATAGCTTTTATTCAGCGATGTTATCGTTAGCATGCTAATATACTTTTTAGCCTAACCTGCGCCCGGTAGAACGAGAACAACAGGAATGCTATTACAAAAAAAATGAAAACGGGGTTAATTATGCTCAGCATACAAATACCGAATAGCACTGTTTGTGCTATTTGTGCAGATAATGCTGAGGGGTAAAAGTGATACTTGAGCAACATGCTACCCCAAACAGCTACCCAACCTATAGCAAAGGAAAACAGGATAATAACGTAGTGTGTATGATAAGCCACCAAACCAGTAACGAGGAATGGAATGAAAGTAATGATGTAGTTGACGCTTATTGTTTTAGCCTTTGAAAGCAGGAATTGTATTGGGGACATCCGGTATAGCCATATGTAAAAAGGATCCTCAACATAGCCGAAGAAGCTGCACGTAAAGAACAGAAGTGCAAAGAACGGCAGTAACAACACATAATAGTTGCCCGATATTACCCCAACAACCAGCAAGAGCAGGTACAATATGTAGAACCCTGAGAACACCCGGAAACCATAATTGAACTCAAAAGCATGTCGCAAATAAGGAGAACGCAATGCTACCTGTGGCCTTGATATACGAACGTTGACCAATGAATAAGGCGCGACAAGGAGACATAAGGCCAAGGCGGGTAACCATGCCTTAAGGCAAAGCAACGATATAAGGAATGGTACCGAAATCAGGTAGTTCTCTGCCAATTTTAGCTGCACAAATGCTTTGCCGGTCTTTTCCCGTAGAAAAGCATTGGCACCTGAACTCTGCAATTGGGACAGACTTAAAAGGCCAAGGCCTGCAAGTACCCACCCAGCATAAACTGTGTGGGTAGATAATACATAAGAAAAGATACCGAAGGCCAGTGCCGTAAGCGGAATACCTATTAACGGATGAATGTCGTTAAAACTGTAGAAACGCCAGAACTGTTTTGAACGCAGGGTGATATAGTACCAGATCATGGCTTGATAACGCAAAAATGAGCCACAAAATTATTCTTTAAATGTGGCTGTGCAACATTTGGTGCACATATACTGAATATAAAGAGATAGGTATAAGCCCCAGCAGTTGTTTACGCCTTTCACTATCATGAAAAAGCATGTGGGAGAAGGAATACACGTATATGTTCTCAATCGCGTTCTTTACTGTATGGTTGCCCTTTTTATAGAGCTTTTCCGCAACGGTCATACACTGTTTTACTGCATTGAAATTATTCTCGGCCATCTTATCGTGAGTGTGGTCGCGGAGTAGATTGATAGTATCGTGAACAGTACTGCATTTTTCTTTGTCGCTTAGCTGGGCTGACAATTCGGGGATCTCTTGTTCCACTATGTGGGGTAATTCGTGCTCGTTGATCATCTCTGAGAGATTTTATACAAAATTATAAAAAGGACGTGCCACAAAGTGCAGGAATGAAAGATATTGTGATCTTATTTTGTTAAGATATAATGAGAGCGCCGGTCGAAACCGGCGCTCTCATCACTTAACCAAAAATAACTACAATACCTGTAAGCCGGATTCTGTTCTTCCGTATGGTCCCGGAATGGCTATCATTTATCTGGGATGCTGCTCACACATCACCTCTTTCTGCCAACCCACGGACATCGGGCGAGCCGCCCTCAACCGTCCGCCTATTTGGCATTTCAGCACGCAAGGTTTACCCCTTTACATTGTTACCATCATAAAGCGCGGGCTCTTACCCCGCATTTTCACCCTTACCTCTTGCAAGGCGGTCATTTTCTGTGGCACTGTCTGTATCTCCTGTTACAGAGACCCCACCCGTTAGGTGGTGCGTCGCTCTATGCTGTCCGGACTTTCCTCTCCCCTTTCGGGAAGCGATAACCCAGTAGTGTAGTCCTTACAAATATAACCAAATAATAGTATTAAAAAAGGTTAAAACACTTTACTGTTTTTTTTATTACACATCCCTTACAATACCCAACAATGACGTGATCTTACCAAAAGAAAGTATACCGTTCGCCCTAAATGATGAGTAAACAAAAAAAAAGCGCTCCGTAGTTACGGAGCGCTTGTATAATAAGTAGGATAACAAAAAACTAAGCTACCGGTGCTGCAAAAGAGGCTTTGAAAGCTTCTGTAAGATCAGAACTGATGATCTTCTGTGCAACAGCTATCATATTTTTAAAGGCAAGGGCGTGAGATATACCATGACCTATGATAACCGGCTTATTGATGCCCAGGATAGGTGTACCACCATATTTCTCATAATTGAAATCATCCAGGAAAGGATCTTGAATGTTCCGCTTTTCGAAAATATGGTAGATAGACTCTGCCATTTTCAGCAATACGTTCCCAGTAAAACCTTCGCAAACTATTACATCTGCTTTTTCATGAAACACGTCACGTCCCTCTACATTACCTATAAAGTTCAGGTTGGTATTTTCTTTCAGCAGCGGGTAAGTAGCCTGTGCAAGGATATTACCTTTACCTTCTTCTTCACCTAAGTTCAGCAAGCCGATCTTGGGGTTTTCTATTCCCATTACATTCTTGGAATAGATAGACCCTAACTGAGCAAACTGCACGAGGTGTTCTGGTTTACAATCCGCATTTGCGCCTACATCCAACAGCAAGTTGAACTTGCCATCTGTACGTGGTACAGGAGAAGCAATAGTAGGGCGCAGGATACCATCTATGGTCTTTACAGAGTACATAGCACCTACCATCATAGCACCGGTGTTACCGGCGCTGATAAAGGCATCAGCCTTATTGAGCTGCAAAAGGCCAAAACCAATAGCGATACTGGATCGTGGCTTTTCTTTCAGTGCACGTGTAGGATGCTCATGCATACCTATCACCTGACTGGCTTCTACGAATGTATATCTATACTGGTGTGCATCCAGCAACGGCATGTATTCTGCTGCTGCGGCGGCATCGCCAATAAGCAATAGATGCACAGATGCGTCGGGCTCCTGAGCCAGAAACATCTGTACACCTTTAATGGCTTCGGCGGGGGCATAATCTCCCCCCATTATATCCAGCGCTATCTTCATTAAATGAAAATATTGCGTTATTGATTAGGTTCGCCTTCAGTTGCAGGTGTCTTGTCTATAACTACACGACCACGGTAGTACATTTTACCTTCTACCCAATGGGCACGGTGGCGCAGGTGGCTTTCACCTGTTACTTTATCTATGCTCCATGTGGCTGCTTCCGCTTTGTAATGGGTACGGCGTTTTGCACCGCGTTGTTGGGAATGTCGTCTTTTTGGATTAGGCATTGTTATTAATTTTTACTTCGTTTTACGTTTAGGTTTCTCTGTCTCTTTAAATTTATCAAGTCCCTTCCAGATGCTGTTCTTCAACTCATCTTCGTGGCCCGATAGCTTGTTCAGCAGGTCTAGTGCTACGGGGTTACATCCCGCGTTACCATCAATGTCAGGATGAATATGCTGCAAAGGTACGCTTAGCATTACAAATTCATACAACCACTTACTGATATCTATCACAGTTTCGCTGCGTGGTATAAAAATCACATCGTCTTCGTCTTCGATAACTTTGGTCTCATCGCCTGTAAGTTTTATTACAAGGTCAAATTCGTCCCAAAGCTTTATTGGGAATTCATCCCCACAACGGTCGCAAGGTACTACAACACTTCCATCTACATCGAAGTGCAACATAAAAAAGTTACTCTTCTTGTCAAACGTAAGCACTATCCTTGCTTTCCAGTCCTTAAGATCGTGCTCTTCAACACGCTCCTGCATAAACTTATCGTCTATGTCGTAAACAAAGGTACTGATACCGTCCTTTAACCCCAGCCACGCTATTTCAAATTCCCGGTTATGCTTCATCTTCGTTATTGTTACACAAAATACATAAAACGGTTATCTGCAGTGCATAGCAGCTTCAAAAAACTACATTTTCAAGCCTGTTATACATTACAAACAAATGTTTTTCTGCAAAACGGGATGCAAAGGTAATCAAATATTTTTTTATTACTGCATTTTATTTCGCTTCAACAAAAAGGAGTAAAGCACCTGCTCTGGCGGTGCTGAAAGGTCTACAGGCACCCTATCTATTTGATACTGGTGGCACTTATCGGCTATTAGTTGCTGAAAGGCCTTCATTTGCGTTGTGTACTGCTCTTTTATTTGTTGTGGTTGCAGTTTTATGCGCTCACCACTTTCCATATCCACGAACTCATAAGGCCGGTTCTCAAATTCAAATGCTATTTCCTGCGCTCCATCCATTATATGGAACATGATGACCTCATGTTTATTATAACGCAGGTGCTGCATGGCCGAAAATACATCATCAATATTGTCGGCATCGTCCATCATATCGCTAAAAACAACAATGAGAGACCTTTTGTGCATTTGTTCTGCAACCTGGTGCAGAGCCTTTGCTGCATTTGTATTCTTATTAGCAGACCTATACTTTAGGGTGCGGCTTAGCTCGTTGGTGAGCATACGGTAGTGACTGTTTGCCGACCGGCATGCAGACACATAATTTACCTGCTCGTCAAAAAGCACAAGTGAGGCGGCATCTAACTGACGTTTGAGCAATTGCAGCAGCGCGGCAGCGCACACACAGGAATATTGCAGTTTGTTCAGTTTCACATCATCTTCCGGAAACTGCATAGATGATGATGTATCTACAACTATACAACACCGCAGATTGGTCTCTTCTTCAAAACGCTTTACAAAAAGCTTGTCTGTACGGCCGTATACCCGCCAGTCGATATGCCTGAGCGGATCGCCTGGGTTGTACAACCGGTGCTCTGCGAACTCTACAGAGAAGCCATGGAAGGGACTTTTGTGCAACCCGATAATAAAACCTTCTACTACCTGCCGCGCTATTAATTCCAAATTTTCTATCAAAGGTTGTTCCAGCAGCATAAGCAATTTCATGCCCGTTCATAGGGGTATAGTAAAGTTATGCAAAGTGGATAAAAGTTTAAGACCATTATTTATTAAGCCCATATTATTTGTGTTTTAAAAATTTCCTATTATCTTCAACCGTCAAATAATTGTTTACATGAAATTTCGCCCATCTTTATTGCTGGCTTTAGCATTTACAGCAATGGTCACTATGAGTTCTTGCGTTAAGAACTACGTATGCCACTGCGTTATATCATATAGCGGGCAACCGGGCTTACCAGACACGCTTGTACAGGAATATAACATCAAGGATACCAAATCGGGCGCCAAGAGCAAGTGCACTGCAAATTCCGGTAACTATTCTAACAACGGCATCAATACTGTTGAGAACTGCTACCTGTACTAAACAAGCCTAAAAAAAATGCCGGATGGAATTAGGCAGGATAAACCTTCCTAAAACTGCAAAAAGCCCTATTTTTGAGTGCTATTTGCAATTATGACAGAATCATCCACCCAACGCAAGACCGCTTCTTTTTTTATAAAACGTATCATAGGCGCTATACTGCTGCTGGCAGTAGCCATAGTATTCATCCTTTCGGGGTATAGCAAGATATATAGTCACAATGCATTTGATGGCTTTGTATTCACGTTCCTTGACCTGGGTATAAATAGCGTGGTCACCGCAGGCATTATAGCCCGTGTTATGATAGGGTTCGAGTTTCTGCTGGGCCTTTTCCTGATCTTTCATATTTTTTTAAGGTCATTCACCTACCGGGCAGTGATCCTTTTATTGCTGGCGTTCATTGCCTACCTGGGCATAGTACTGTTGCAACAAGGCAACACAGGCAACTGTGGATGCTTTGGCGACATGTACGCTATGCAGCCGCTGCAGGCTATATACAAGAATATAGCTATGATAGCTGTTGTTCTGATACTGATAGGCATATATCCGGTAAAACCGTTCAAAGGGCAGGAATGGCTTGCGCCCATGCTGGGCATGGTAGCGTTGGTGACGCCATTCATCATAATGCCATTTAGCACAGATACCCACCCTGAGGCCATTAATAAAGCAGTGGACCTATCGCCCCTGTACGAAAAAACAGTAGCTGCCCCACCCCAGCCCGACCTGCGTAAAGGCAAGCATATAGTAGCATTCATGAGCCTTACCTGCCCCCATTGCCGCAAAGCTGCTTACTTGCTCCACATCATACACAAACAACATCCGGAGATACCTATCTACATTGTACTTACGGGCCAGAGTATCTACAAAGATGAGTTCTTCAATGAAACGCATGCTACCGACCTGCCTTATATGCTATATACCAACACAGATAAATTTGTGGCAATGGCAGGCACCTCTGTCCCATCTATTTATTGGATAACAGATGGCTACATCAATTACAAAAGCAACTACTACCAGCTAGACCCAAAAGCGATGCTTAACTGGTTGAAGAACTAAACCCTACCACAACAACAAGCTAATGATCAACGATAACGATATAGAAGGAACGTGGGATGATGACGAACCCGAGGAGGAGACCCAGGATACCGGTGCACCAGTGGAACGCCTGCGCATAATTGCCAATAAGAAACAAGACCCGCTGCGCATAGACAAATACCTGCTGGTACGGCTGGAAGGCGCTACACGAAATAAGGTGCAGCAAGCCCTGGACGAGGGATTCATCATAGTGAATGGTGGCATGGTCAAGTCGAACTACAGGGTAAAACCTGAAGATGAGATCATTGTTTATGAGACCCGCAAGGCCGAACTGAATGAAGTACTACCGGAGAACATACCGCTTGATGTAGTGTACGAAGATGACGCACTGATGATAGTGAACAAAAAGCCAGGAATGGTAGTGCATCCGGGTTGTGGCAACTATACCGGCACACTTGTAAATGCGCTTGCTTACTACCTGCACAATGAACATATAGACCCCGAAACACTGCCCCGCGTAGGCCTGGTACACCGTATAGATAAGGATACCAGTGGCCTGGTAGTGATAGCTAAGACCAGCGAGGCCATGACCAACCTTGCAGCACAGTTCAAAGCACATACGGTACACCGCCGGTATGCAGCACTGGTATGGGGAGATGTAGAAGGAGAAGAAGGCACCATTACCGGCAACATAGCCCGTAACCTGAGGTTCAGAAAGATAATGGATGTATTCCCTGAAGGCGACCATGGCAAAGAGGCTATAACACACTATAGAGTACTGGAGCGGTTCAACTATGTGACCCTGCTGGAAATGCGGCTGGAAACAGGACGCACACACCAGATACGCGTGCACATGCGCTATAAAGGGCACCCTCTGTTTGGCGATGCCACATATGGTGGAAATACGATCGTAAAGGGGACCGTATTCACCAAGTACAAACAATTTGTAGAGAATTGCCTGAAGATATTGCCGCGACAAGCCCTGCATGCAAAGGAGCTTGGCTTTACACACCCTGTTACCGGCGAGTGGATACAATTCACATCCGAACTGCCCGACGACCTGCAGCAGGTGATAGATAAATGGCGCACCTATACCAAGGGAATGAACCGCCAGCTAAGGGAAAGGATGGGTGACGGATAGTTTTACCGTTACTGGTTAGCGCCCAACATATGTTAAATTATGCTACCGTCTGAATACACAGGTGGTAATGATCGATTAAAATTGTACTTTCGTTGTTGTAGTTGCTAACTGTATATAAATTAGTTATTATGTCTTTATTAAATATTGCTCCGCAGTTGTTACTGCATATACCTGAAGGTGGTCAGCTGATATGGGTGCTGCTTATTGTTATTGTGTTGTTTGGCGGCAAGAAGATACCAGAGCTTGCAAAAGGTATAGGTAAGGGGATCCGTGAGTTCAACGATGCCAAAGAAGGAGTAAAGAATGAGATAGAAAATGGTATGAAAGAGAAAGAAAAAGCTCAAAATAACATACCTCCTACCACCAATCCATAGTCGTAAGTAAACCGGCACCATTTCTTGTTACTGAAAATTTAATTGCTGCCTTTAGCAAGGCTGCATGGTTTCACCGCTTTATAAACGATCAAAACATGCACTGCAAAAGTTTTTTATCGGCATTTATCTTCGTCACCCTACCCTTCTTTAGTTATGCCCAGCACGGCGTACCTGTGAGGAACGGGAAGCCTTTGACCGTGCGGAGTGACACCTTTGTCATTAAGCAAGGTGTTACACCGGGAAGTGAATTGGCCAACTGTAGCGTGCCGAAAGGCGGCAACCTGGTAAACGGCTACAAACCAATACCACTGGCCGGCCAGAAAGCATACTTTGGCGATATGGATGAATATGTTACATCATTTGTTCGCCAATATTTTACCGCCCATAACAAAACACTGAATTTCGTACAAGATAAAAGCCCAACCTCCTTTTCTCTTATAGACAATGTGTTGCTGCAACAGAACATACCGAAGGAACTGAAGTACCTGGCAGTAATTGAATCTGCATTAAAGAACAATGCAGTATCCAGCGCAGGTGCGGTAGGTCCGTGGCAGTTGATGGAGTCGACAGCACGACTGATGGGCCTGACCGTAAATAAGAAACGGGATGACCGCAAAGACTGGTACAAATCTACAGGTGCGGCAGCCAAATACCTGGGCATACTCTACAATCAACTCAATGACTGGCTACT
>Ga0116227_10014800_pt1 | contig 11757 bp, 11 predicted proteins | sample S1TSphgellanicum_FD_89693 | JGI IMG/M metagenome (GOLD analysis project Ga0116227, IMG submission 89693) | Host-associated microbial communities from peat moss isolated from Minnesota, USA - S1T2_Fb - Sphagnum magellanicum MG | ecosystem: Host-associated > Plants > Peat moss > Unclassified... | reverse complement strand
CGCATCAACAAGGCCGGCTGTCTCGACCGCTGCGAAGAGGGCCCGGTCGTGGTGGTCTATCCCGCCGGCGTCTGGTACACGTACGTCGACCAAGAGGACATCGACGAGATCGTCGATTCGCATCTGAAGGACGGCAAGATCGTCGAGCGCCTGCTGCTCGATGCGGAGCCTCCGACCGGCTGAGCGGCAAGACACGGGCAACCGTCACGCGAGACGCATCGGTAGGCCGCGACGACGCTCGTCGACCGATCGGTCTCCTCCATTCATTGTTCACGATGCTTTCACGAATCAAGAATCTTCTGTCCGCATACGGACGCAGCGCCACGATCGGCCTGACGTTGGCCGTGATGCCGATCGCCCATGCCGTCGTGCCGCCGACGCCGGCACCGGCAGCCCCGATCGCCGCGCCCGGCACGGCGCCGATCGCGCCGGTACTCGCCGCCAAGGCCTGGCTGCTGATCGACATGACCAGCAACCAGAAGCTCGCCGGCGAGAACGACACGGCGCGCGTCGATCCCGCGTCGCTGACCAAGCTGATGGTCGACTACCTCACGCTCGCCGCCATCCGCGACAAGAAGCTGTCGCTCACGCAGTCCGTGCCCGTCCCGGTCGACCTCTATCAACACGTCGACCGCAAGACCGAGTCGGTGATGTTCATCCCGCCCGGCAAGACGGCCACCGTCGACGACTTGTTGCACGGCCTCATCATCCAGTCGGGCAATGACGCGGCGCTCGTGCTCGCCGATGCGGTCGGCGGCAGCGAAGCCAGCTTCGTCGAGATGATGAATCGCGAAGCCAAGCGGCTCGGCATGAACGCGACCAGCTATCGCAATCCGAGCGGCCTGAGCGACCCGGAGCACTACACGACCGCGGCCGACCTGGCGATCCTCGTGACGCGTCTCATCAACGATTTCCCCGAGTTCTATCCGCTCTACTCGCAGAAGTCCTTCACCTACAACGGCATCAAGCAGGGCAACCGCAACCTGCTGCTGTACAAGGACAACACGGTCGACGGGGTCAAGACCGGCCACACCGATGCGGCGGGCTTCTGCCTGATCGCGTCGGCCAAGCGGCCGCAGCCGGGCGGTCTTCCCGATCGTCGGCTGCTGTCGGTCGTGATGGGGGCCGTCTCGGCCGACGCGCGCGCGCAGGAAAGTCTGAAGCTGCTCAACTGGGGCTTCCAGAACTTCGATGCGGTCCGGCTCTACGATGCCGACCAGGCGATCGCGACGCCGCGGCTCTGGAAGGGCACCGCGTCCGAGATCAAGCTCGGCTTCCAGCATCCCGTCTTCATCACCTTGCCCAAGGGGCAGGCAGGTAACATCAAGTCGACGCTCGATCGCAAAGATCCGCTGGTCGCGCCGATCAATGCCGGCGACCGCGTCGGTACCTTGAAGCTCGCGCTCGACGGCCGGCCGGTGGCCGAGTTGCCGGTCGTGTCGCTCGACACCGTGCCGCAGGCCGGCTTCTTCGGCCGCGCCTGGGACGCGATGCGGTTGTGGGTCAAATGATAAGCAAAGCTTATCGAATGATGTCCGTCTTCCGGAGCCAGCCATGAGCGCCGTCGCATCCCCAGGCCCTGTCGCCTTGAACGACCCGCTCGTCTACCTCAGCGTGTCGGGCGAGGCCGAGATGGTGCCGCTGTCCGAAGCACGCATCCCGGTGCTCGATCGCGGGTTCATCTTCGGCGACGGCGTCTACGAGGTCGTGCCGATCTACGCGGGTCGCGCGTTTCGCATCGATCAGCACCTGGCGCGGCTCGCGCGCAGCCTGAACGCGATTTCGATCCCCAACCCGTTCACGCTCGGCGAGTGGAAGGACCGTATCGCGCAACTGGTCGACGCGTTCCATCGCAGTCATGGCATCGACGATCAGTTCGTCTACATGCAGGTCACGCGCGGCGTCGCCAAACGGGGACATGCGTTTCCGAAGGGCATCGTGCCGACGGTGTTCATGATGACGAGCCCGCTCGTGCTGCCGTCGCACGAGGTCCGCGCGAAAGGTGTCGTCGCCGTCACGCAGACCGACAATCGCTGGATGCGTTGCGACATCAAGTCGGTCTCGCTGCTCGGCAACGTGTTGATGGCCGAGCACGCCGCAGCGCACGGCGCGATCGAGACCATCCTGTTCCGCGACGGCTTTCTCACCGAGGGCTCGTCGTCCAACGTCTGGGTCGTCAAGGACGACGTGCTGCGTGCACCGCCGAAGGACAATCGCATCCTCGAAGGCATCCGCTACGGTCTCATCTCCGAACTGGCCGAGAAGAACGGCATGCGCTTCGCGATCGGTCCGATCGCGGAGGCCGACGTGCGGCAGGCCGACGAGGTGATCCTCTCGTCGGCGACGAAAGAGGTCGTGCCGGTCGTCGCGATCGACGGCGTGGCGGTCGGCGACGGCGAGGTCGGTCCGTGGTTCGGTCGTCTCTACGGCTGGTATCAGGACGCGAAGGCCGAAGCGCTCGGAGCGCATTGAAGCCGACGTCGCCATGCCGGAACTCGACAGCATCATCGAATACCCGCTTCAGTTTCCACTGAAGGTGATGGGCCTGAACAAGCCCGAATTCCTGCCCGCGATGATCGCGATCTTCCGGCGTCACGCACCGGACTTCGACGAGTCGGGCATCGAGACGCGGTCGTCGCGCGAAGCCAAGTACGTCAGCCTCACGATGTCGATCAACGCGGTCAGCCGGGAGCAGCTCGATGCGCTCTACAGCGAGCTCTCGGACCATCCGATGGTGACGATGGCGCTGTAGCATCATCTCGGATCAGGGCCCCTTCATCGTTTGAACGCGCCCTGACCGCGCGTCCGAGCGAAGCGTTGCGGCATCACCAGCGCCGCGGCGAGCCCGCCGCCTTCGGCATCGTCGAGCGCGACACGACCACCGTGCAATCGCGCGATCGATTGCGTCACGGCGAGTCCGAGTCCGCAATGTCCCGACGCCCCGCGCGCGGCATCGAGTCGCGTGAACGGGCGCAACGCTTCCTCGCGCTGCGCCGGTGGGATGCCAGGTCCGTGGTCGCGGACCACGATGCGATAGAGCGCCCTGTCGCCGGCGCCCTCGGCGATGCCCGAGATCGTCACCGGCGCACCGCCGTGCGCGAAGGCATTGCCGATCAGGTTGTCGATGGCGCGCATCAGCGCGTCGCGATCGGCGTCGCGGGTGCAGGGATCGGCGCGTGCGATCGTCACGTCGTGTCCCGACTCGCGCCACACCAGCCCGCGGTCGCGGACCAGTTCATGGAGCGCGGTGGGAGCGAAGCCGCTGACGTCGTTGTCGAGTCCGCGCAGATACGCGACGAACTGATCGGCGATGGAGCCGACTTCGGCGAGGTCGCGCTGCAGTCCCACCTTGGGACTGTCCGGCCCGTCGTCCATCAACTCCAGCCTCAGCCTTGCGCGGGCCAATGGGGCGCGCAGGTCGTGCGGCAGCCCGGCCAGCATCACGCGTCGCTCGGCCTCGTCGCGTTCGAGACGATCGGCCATCGCGTTGAACTGCATCGTCACGGCGCGGATCTCGTCGGGTCCGGTCAGCGGCAACTCGGGATGCTGGCCCACCTTGTAGCTCGCAGCCGCTTCCGACAGCGCGCGCAGCGGCTTCGCGAGATGAAGGCTGTACAGCCCGACCAGTCCACCCATCACGCCGACCGCGGCCAGCGTGGCGACCACGACCGACCACGGGATCGGCGGCGTCGCGTAACGCGAGAACGGCATCATCAGCCACCAGCCGTTCGACGGCATGCGGACCCACACCGCCGGCTCGGGCTCGTCGGTGAAGCGCAACGCGTCGGAGCCGTATTCGTCGCGGAGCGCGGTCACGACCTGCGGCAGCGCGATGTCGGCCGGCATCTCGGTCGTCGCGCGCTCCGGCAGATGTTCGAACAGATGCATGCGCGAAAAGCCGCGCGGTCGCGAGCCACCGACATCGTCGGGCGGAGGGCGGCCGTCGAAGTCGCTGCGATCCGGTGGCATCGAGGGCGCTGCACCATTGTTCACCCCGGACGGGGGCCCGCGCCGCGCCGCGTAGGGCGATTGCCCTAGATCGTTTTCGGGCGGCACGAGGAGGCCGCGATTGCGACGCTCACGCGTCGGGCGGTCGAGTTCTTCGGCGACCTGGTCCGGCGTCGCGTGCGTCAGGGCGCTGCGGACCATCTCGATCTGGCCGCTGATGAAATCGTGCGCGCGTCCGGTCAGCAACGTATGGCGATAGAGGCCGAGTACGCCGAACGTGACGAGCTCGCACGCGACGATACCGATCACCGTCAACAGCAACGTGCGCCCGCGCAGCGAGCGCGGCATGACCATCATCGCCATGCGAACCGCGACGCGGACACTACGACGCAGAAGGCGTCGTCACCTCACCCGTGTCGGAGGCATCGGCGTTCGGCACGAAGACGTAGCCGACTCCCCAGATCGTGCGGATGTGCCGCGGATGCGCAGGGTCGTCCTCGATGGCGCGACGAAGCCGGTAGATCTGCATGTCGATCGCACGATCGAGGCTGTCGCGCGGCGTGTCGACCGGACCGCCACGCGTGAGTTCGAGCAAGCGCTCGCGCTTCAACGGTCGGTTGGCGTTGCGGATCAGGGCCGAGAGCAACGCGAACTCGCCGCCGGTCAGCGGCACGACCGTGCCATTGCGCGTGAGCTGGCGTGCGGTGAAGTTGCATTCGAACGGTCCGAACGAGAATGGCTTGGCGGCGCCTTCGAACGACGAACTCGCATAACGACGCAACACCGCCTCGATGCGCGCGAGCAGTTCACGCGGCTCGAAGGGCTTGCCGAGGTAGTCGTCGGCGCCCATCTCGAGCCCGACGATGCGATCGACGGTCTCGTCTCGGGCGGTGAGGATCACGACCGGCGTCATGTCGCCCTTGCCGCGCAGACGCCGACAGGCGGCGAGGCCATCTTCGCCCGGCATCATGAGGTCGAGGATGATCAGATGCGGGTTGTAGCGATCGAGGTAGCTGTCGAGCTGTTCGGTACTGGGCAACAGCAGCACGTCGTAACCGTGGCGTGAAAGATAGGTCGACAGCAGTTGCCGCAGCTCGTTGTCGTCGTCGACGACCAGGACGCGACGCATGCCGGCCGCGGCTGTCGAGGTCGGTGCCGGGGTGCGGACCGGGGCGCCGAAGCGTTGCTCGCCGCCGCCGGGAGAAAATTCTTTGGTCATTGGGTTCATGCCGACATTCTAGGAAGGACGACGGTCGGTCGCCCGGGCTGAAACAAACTGAAATTGCTTTCCGGTCCTTCGAGACGCCCTTTCAAAGGCGTGCTCGGCACAATCGGCGCCATGCGATGTGCGGGATGGCCGGCAATCCCGATCGTCGCGTTCGGCTCCGCCGATCAGATCAATGGACCTTCTGGAAAATTCATGAAAAAGATTCCTTCGCGATTCCTGCCTGCGCTCGTCGCAGTGGTCATCGCCGCCACGGCCAGCTTCGCGGTCGCCACCGTCGTCGAAGCACAGACCCCTCCGCCGGTTCCCGGCGCGAGGCCGCCCGGAGCGCCGCCGCCGCACGGCGAACGCGGTGGCCCGCACGGCGGCCCCGGCATGCGCATGATGAGGGAGGTCGATCAGCTCAAGACGTCGCTCCAGCTCAACGCCAGCCAGTCCGCGCTGTGGGACAAGGCGGTCGCGCAGATGAAGCCGCCGACCGACCTGCGCGAACAGATGAAGGCGCATCACGACAAGATGACCGCGGCCCTGGCCGATCCCAACTTCGATCCTCGCAAGATCGCCGCCGAGATGGAACGCGCGGACGCCGAGCGTCGCGCACGCATGGCGACGATCCGCGAGGCGTGGTTCTCGGTCTACGACAGCCTGAACCCGGTCCAGCGCGGCCAGGTCCGCGAGTTCCTGCGCGAGCGCATGTCGCACATGCATGGCGGCCATCGCATGGAATGGATGCATCATCGCGAAGGCGGCGGTCACGAAGGCCCGCACCAAGGGATGATGCCGGGCAAGCCGCCCGGCGATGGCGGCCCGGCGCGCTGAGCGTCGTTCGAGCGTGATGAAGGCCGCCTCCGGGCGGCCTTTTCGTTTCTGATCGCCGATCGCGTCGGGTCGTCAGCTCACAGCCATTCGGCCAGCGAGATGCCGACGCCGAACGCGTTGGTGTGGTGGTTGTAGTCGATCAGGCTCTCGCCGTAACCCGAGAATGCCTGCACGTGGCCCTTGAGATAACCGTAGATCGGGAACGACCAGTCCACGGTGATCGATCCGCGCGACTCCTGTCCGGCGCGCAACGAATGACGCAGCGTGAACGCGACCTGCTGGTTGCCGATCTCGCGGATCGCGACGACCTCTCCGCGGCCGACGTAGTCGAGGATGTCCGAGTTGTTGTCCTTGTCCGCGGGTTCGCGCAGGCGAAGCCACGGACGAACCATGAAGGTCCAGTCGCCGGCTTCGAGACCGACCTCGCCGATGATGCGGTTCCAGCTGCGCGACAGCGGATCGTCGCGACCGTTGGATTGATGCGTGAGCGACAGGCCGACCAGCTTGCCGTCGACACCGAAGAACGAATAGTGCGTCGGCGCCGTATAGATCAACTCGGGCTCGTAGTCGCTCTCGCGAAACGGTCGCGAACGTTCCTCGTTGTAGACCTGCCAGTGCGAGACCTGCGTGTACCCCAGCCAGAAGTCGCTGCCCGCGAAGCCGACGTCGTTGAGCAGCTTGGTCTTCAGGCTGAACTGGAACTTGGCTTCGGTGTGATCGACCGGTGTCAGCAGGTTGCCGACGTTGTCCGGGTTGGGGCTGGTCGCGCGCGTGTTCGGGCTGGTCTGATAGAAAGCCGGCAGAATGTAGATGGGCTTGTAGGGACGCAGCGCGAACAGCGGCGGGCTCGGGTCGCCGTCGAGGTCCCAGCGTTCCGCCAGCGACGAAGGCTTGCTGCCTGGACGCGACGTGTCCATCAGCTGGCGTGCGACGAGGCCGATCCCCGACACGTCGTTCTTCACGTTGCCGACGACCGCGGGCATCTGCTGCTCGGTCGGCGTCACGACATTGCGACCGGTGATGCTGTCGTAGCAGGCGAGTCGCTTCGCGTCGTCCACGAGCGTCTTGCAATCGGAAAGCTCGCTCGCACGGGCCGCCGCAGACCCGAGCGACACGAGCGCGAGAACGAGGACGTCGATGCACAATGGACGACGGGGCGCGCGATGGAAGTGGGGGCGGTGCGTCATCGAGTCTCCTGAAGACGATCGGTCGATCAATGGCGAGCGCGTCGTGGCGGGTCGATCACGAGCGACGCAAAGAGGCTACGTGCGGCATCGATACGCGTCAAACGCGAAGACCCCATGACACGACCGATTCAGTCGATCGCTGATGCGCCGTTCGCAACACTGCGGGTCGTGCACCTGGGCCTGCGACCCTACGACGACTCGCGCGACGCGATGCGCGCCTTCACGGCCGCGCGCGACGAAGCCACTCGCGACGAGCTCTGGCTGCTCGAGCATCCGCCCGTCTACACGCTCGGCCAGGCCGGCCGCCTCGCGCATTTGCACGGCCACGTGGACGTGCCGGTCGTGCGAACCGAACGCGGCGGACAGATCACCTATCACGGGCCGGGCCAGTTGGTCGCCTATCTGCTGATCGATCTGCGCCGTCGCGGCATCAAGGTCCGCGAGTTCGTGCAGCTCATCGAGGCGGCGGTCATCGAGACCCTCGCGACGTATAATTTGGCGGGTCGGCTGAAGCCTGGTGCCCCCGGGGTCTATGTCCTTCACGAAGGCGCGTTGCAGAAGATCGCGGCGCTCGGCCTCAAGATCGTCAACGGTCGCAGCTTTCACGGACTGTCGATCAACGTGGCGATGGACCTCGCGCCGTATGCGCACATCGACGCGTGTGGTTATCCGGGATTGAAGAGCATCGACATGGCCATGTTGGGTGTCGCGACCTCGCCGCGGGAAGTCGGCGATCGTCTCGGCGCCATCCTGGCCCATCGGCTCGCGTTGCCATGAAAGCAGCGTCGCTACAAGAGAACGGCATGGACAGCTACGATCCGACCATCAAGCAGAAGGCGCGCGAGAAGACGCAGCGCAACCCGGCCCAGCGCGCTTACGGCCGTATCCCCATCAACGTCGCACCGGTCGAGCGCCTGCGCAAGCCCGAGTGGATTCGTGTGCGCGCCGGCGGGGCCGCATCGACGCATCGCTTCAACGAGATCAAGCAGATTCTCCGCGAGCACAAGCTGCACACGGTCTGCGAAGAGGCGAGCTGCCCCAACATCGGCGAGTGCTTCGGCAAGGGCACTGCGACGTTCATGATCATGGGCGACAAGTGCACGCGTCGCTGTCCGTTCTGCGACGTGGGCCACGGACGGCCCGATCCGCTCGACGTCGACGAGCCCGTCAATTTGGCCAAGACCATCGCGGCGCTGCGGCTCTCGTACGTCGTCATCACGAGTGTCGATCGCGACGACCTGCGCGACGGTGGCGCGCAGCATTTCGTCGACTGCATCCAGAAGACGCGCGAGCTGTCGCCCAACACGCGCATCGAGATCCTTACGCCCGACTTCCGCGGTCGCATGGATCGTGCGCTCGACATTCTCGCGGCCGCGCCGCCCGACGTCATGAACCACAACCTCGAGACCGTGCCGCGCCTGTATCGCGAAGCGCGGCCGGGCTCCGACTACGCGTGGTCGCTCACCCTGCTCAAGCGCTTCAAGGCCGCGCATCCGGGCGTGCCGACCAAGAGCGGCATCATGGTCGGCCTCGGCGAGACCGACGAAGAGATCCTCGTCACGATGCGCGACCTGCGTCTGCACGACGTCGACATGCTGACGGTCGGCCAGTACCTGCAGCCGTCCGAACATCATCTGCCGGTACGACGCTACGTTCATCCCGACACGTTCGCGATGCTGGAGCGCGAGGCCTACGCGATGGGCTTCGCGCACGCGGCGGTCGGTGCGATGGTGCGGTCGTCGTATCACGCCGATCAGCAGGCTCACGACGCCGGCGTGCTGAACGATGCGGCCTGAGTCGGTGATGTTCGCGCGTCGAGCACGTCTCGGCTCCGTCGCAGGCGCCGCGCTGCTGCTCGCAGCCTGCGCCGGACCGGCGACGGCGCCGCGCTCGGCCATCGTCGAAGGGCCGCTCAAGGTCAAGCTGATCGCGTTCAACGATTTCCACGGCAATCTCGAAGCGCCCGGAGCGATCATCCGCGCGCCCGCAGGCGGCTTGTCGCCCGAGGCCACCGACGTCGACGTGTCTGTACCGGCTGGCGGCGCGGCGCGCTTCGCGACGATGATCAAGACGCTCGCGGCCGAGAACCCCAATCACGTCATCGTCGCATCGGGCGACCTGATCGGTGCGTCGCCGCTGGTGTCCGCGCTGTTTCTCGACGAGCCGACGATCGAGGCGTTGAACACGATCGGCGTCGAGTTCAGCTCGATCGGCAATCACGAGTTCGATCGCGGTGTCGCGGAGCTCAAGCGCAAGCAGACCGGCGGATGCGAGCGCTATGTCGACAACCTCGAACCCTGCCGCGCGGGTCATCGCTTCGAGGGGGCGCACTTCAAGTACCTCGCGGCCAACGTCATCGACAAGGCCACCGGTCAGCCGATCTTCCCGGCCTACGGCATCAAGACGTTCGAAGGCGTACCCGTCGGGTTCATCGGCCTGACGTTGCACGGCACCGGACAGATCGTCGATCCGATCGGCGTCGCCGGTGTCACGTTCGAGGACGAGGCCACGGTCATCAACGCGCGTGCGGCCGAGCTCCGGTCGAAGGGCGTCAACACCATCGTCGTGCTGATCCACGAAGGCGGCTTCTCGAAGGCGCGACTCAACGAGAAGACCTGCCCCGGACTGACCGGCGACATCTTGCCCATCCTCGACAAGCTGGACGCGAGCATCGACGTCGTCGCTTCGGCGCATACGCATCAACCGTATGTCTGCACCTATCGCAGCTTCCTCCTGACCAGCGCCTCGTCTTACGGTCGCCTCGTCACCTCCATCGACCTCGACATCGATCGTGCGACCGGCCGCGTGCTGCACAAGACCGCGGCCAATCACGTCGTCGCGGCGGAAGGCTTCGGCGAGTTCAAGGAGCAGGCGGGCTATCCGCTGCTCGCGCGCGATCCGCTGATCGCTGCGGAGGTCGATGGTTACGTCCTCGCCGTTGCGCCGTACGCCAATCGCAAGGTCGGCACTGCGGCCGTCACGCTCAGCAACCGCGAGGACGCGAGCGGCCAGTCGCCGCTCGGCGACATCATCGTCGATGCCGACCTCGCGGCCACGCGTGCGGTCGGCGCGCAGATCGCGCTGCTCAATCCGGGCAGCGTGCGTGCGCCGGTCGAACCGGTCGATGGCGCGGTCACCTACGGCGCGTTGTTCCGTACCCAGCCTTTCGGCAACAACCTCGTGACGATCACGATGACCGGCGCGCAGTTGAAGGCCGTGCTCGAACAGCAATGGCTCGCGACGCGCCAGCAGGCGCAGATCCTTCAGGTCTCGCAGGGTTTCGGCTACAGCTACGATCTGACGCGGCCCCTCGGGTCGCGCATCGACGCGGCCTCGATGCATCTCGGCGACAAGCCGATCGTCGCGACCGGCGACTATCGCGTCACGATCAACAGCTTCATGCTGAGCGGCGGCGACGGCTTCACGGGCTTCGGCGTCGGTCGCGACAAGGTCACCGGCGGGATCGACGTCGATGCCGCCGTCGACTATTTCAAATCGCATCCCGGCATGGTCGCGCCGGCTGCGGGCCGCGTCGTCCGGCTGGATCGTTAGTTGTTGCCTCAGTTGTGAGGCGCGAGACCCGCGAAGGTCGTGCGCGCCAACAGCAACTGGCGCTTGACCGCGAAATCGATCAGCGCGACTTGACGCTGGACGCCTTCTTCGATCGCCGTGGCGATGGTCCCGGGCTTGAGCGCGAGATAGGCATCGGCCTCGCCATGCGTCTGGCGGATGTCCATGCCGGCTTTTCTCGCGATGCGCATCATCGCGCTGTTCTCGCTCAAGCAATGCATGAATAGCGACGAGATGCCGAGGTTGCGGGCATGCGCCGCGGCGCGCAGGAACAACGCCGTTCCGAGCCCGCGTCCGCGCGCCTGGTCGCCGACGGAGAGCCCGAATTCGGCCGTGCGAACGAGGGCGTCCGCCTCGGCGCGGGTCGTGCGCGGCAGGGGTGCGAAATGGCCGGCGGCCGCGAGTTCCAGGCCGTCGTCGAAGACGCCGAAGACCGTGTCGGATGTCCAATCGATGCCAGCGACGTATCGCTCGATCGCGAAATCCGAAAAGGGGCCGCCGAAGCGCAGATAGCGGTCCTTGCTCCCCAGAGAAAGCAGGTGTTGCAAAAAAAGCGTGCGCTCACTTTCGTTTAGCTCGCGAATCGGCGTCGCCCGGATCCGGCCGAGGTCGATCGACGGCTGCGCGGTGGCTTCTGGAAGGTTCGAGTACATGCCCGATTATCTGATGCTGCGATGCAATATGACAAGCGCTGGATGACTCGCCGGCTGAAATGATTGCTCCGGATTCTTGCGGCCGCGCCGCGTCCTTGCGGCGATGGCATTCGCGAACCGGCCTTCACGCGCAGGCCGCATTGACAGAAGCGATTTTCGCCGCGATAATTAGCGGTTCCCCTCGGAGGGGTGCCCGAGTGGCTAAAGGGGGCAGACTGTAAATCTGTTGGCTTACGCCTACGCTGGTTCGAATCCAGCCTCCTCCACCAGGAATTCCAAGCTTGGAGGATTCGGTCACGGCATCCGTGGCGCGGTTCGTTGTGAGTGGTACGCGGAGATGTGCGCGGAAGCGTTG
>Ga0116227_10014798_pt1 | contig 11760 bp, 8 predicted proteins | sample S1TSphgellanicum_FD_89693 | JGI IMG/M metagenome (GOLD analysis project Ga0116227, IMG submission 89693) | Host-associated microbial communities from peat moss isolated from Minnesota, USA - S1T2_Fb - Sphagnum magellanicum MG | ecosystem: Host-associated > Plants > Peat moss > Unclassified... | reverse complement strand
TCCGATCGTCATTCCTACCCTTCGGACGGCTGTAATGTTTTGTGGAGACGGTTTGTACACGAAAACCGTGGTGGTCCAACCCCCGTCACAGACTGACACCGGTCGCCCGCTGCTTCACCGGCCTTTCCCTCCCCCACCCCCCCAAACCCTCGTCAGACTGACTGACAAACAGACAGACAGACGTAGTGAATTATAAATAATAGTATTAATATTACGATAATAATATGGATAAAAATTTAAAATAAAATAATAAATCTCATGGGCCACACAAGGAAAATCTTTTTATTAGGGGCTTAAGGGTTGATTAAATATTTTAGATAACTACTTCATGTTAGTAATAATGGGAGGTCAAGTGTGTAAACTTGACCAAATCCTAGATTTCCAATAATGTAGAAGTTATCTATAGAAAGATGAAAAATTATAATGGCATTTGACGATTGGTTTGATACATGGGAAATATATAGAAATGAATGTGGTTAACTATTCATACACTTCTTTCCTTCAAGTATATAAAAGGTAGAGATTGAAGCTTTTGAGGGGTCCATAATTTGTATTCAATAACTTCATGTTTTTGGTTGGATCAAGATTTGTAAACGTATCATATATGAATAGGAATCATTGAAGAAATAAAATGTGAAGATTATTGTGAATATCATTGTGTAAATTAATTGTTAGAGCTACACAATTAAAGAACATGTGGCATGCATTAAGGATGAGACCTAGATTATTGTTATGAAAGCCATACATGAATTCCACCACCATGGATGTGGTGTTGAGGAACAAGATCATGCTAATGTTCTTGGTTTTAACATCTTGAACAATGAAAAAGAACACAATCTTGAATAAATATTTATTGGACCTAAGTGATAGACCTTTAAGGAGGTATATGATATGAAGGTTGATTTGCAAAAAAACGAGGAGAATTGAACCTAATAGATGAGTAGAGGAATGGACTTCATTAGGTCTCACCTTACAATGAAACCACCATGTGACTTTACATAAAAAATTAAGATATGACCACGGTGAGATGATCCATACTACACAATTCTTAAGCACCATCTTCCTAGAGTGTCCACTTGTACTACCATATCTTCTTATTTATCCTTGCCATCAACTTTCCATTGAATACATTAAGGTTATACACAACTCCCTAGGCCTTTTTCTTTATCACCAACTCCATGTAGCTTGTCATCTTGAACAATGAAACCAAGTATTCCCCATGTACATATTGAGTATTTTGTTCATTGACACACATGAAACATTTTTAGAGCTAAAATTAAACCATGAATGAATGGAAAAATGAAAAATGAAAACTTCATTGCAAGAGACAAACCATTGTGAACCTTTGGTAGGACATGTACTCCCAACACAATAATGCAATTGAAATCATTATTGAAGGAACGAGTAATAATGGAACACTTGTTTTCATAAAGGTCCTACGCAAATGATTAAATATTTCAAATGCCTTGTCATCAATGAAATGTGCATAGTGGGTTTCCATATCTTTTCCATTTGAACATGAATAAAGGTATTTGGCATAACATATTGCAAATGTGTGAGAATGTTAGATTGGTGGGTGATTTGGCCTGGATGTTCACCAAGAGGGATTGTATAAATTTGGAACCTTTGAATGCCATTAATTGTGCCAATTGGGATCTCTCCTTCCTTACCAACTACCAAGTTGAACACCATACACAAAAGATGTGTTTATCAAGACATATAAACCTTCACCCATACCTACGTCCTTACTATCTTTTAGCTTTCAACATTTTTTTATGATCTCACCTAATTTGACTAGGAGAAAAGATCCACTATAAGAAAACAATGAATATCTTCTATAATTTGATGCAAAGAAAAAAAACTGCAAGCCACAAGGGAATGTAAATAGTTTATGTTTTTGGGCAAATGACAACAAACCTAAAAATGACACCCAAATTGCCATGTTGTTATTGCTTCACTATACTGTGAAGTGAATGTAACTTGAATGTGATGAATTAGAAGATAGGGGAACAAGAAACTTTAGCCGATCCTTGTGACAATAAAACTAATCCAATGTTGATTGCCACAAGCCCACCAAACTTTACATAAGAGAATTTGGTTTCTTGTAACAACAATAAATTCAATAAACACGTGGTTACTGCCACCCCAACATATTTTACAATAATCATCTTCAAATATCCACATGATCTAAGTCCTTCCAATCACAACAAGAAACAGAATATCATAAGTCCTACATTCCCAAAGGATGGAATTACTTGTGTTGAACTTATTGGCCCACCTTTCCATGATCTATGTGTCAACAACAAAAAACAAAGAAAATCCTTAAACTTACCCAATAGCAAAGATCACCAACCTTAGTCATCCCACCATCTCCTATGACCATTGGAGTATTGCATAAAGGGAGAGCAAATGCAAACATGTGTTGATCTACAAATGCCATTAATGTGTCAAAGCAAGATTAACTTTCATCCTGCAAACCCACAAAAATCTTGTTCCATTTACAACAAAGAAACATCAAATCTAGCACATCTTAATTAATTTTGCCTTTTCTTTTCCTTCACAACAATGAATGAAAGAATGTCCAAAATTGGATGGAATGACCATTTGTTGAACAACAAAAATCAAATCCTTCATAATATCATTTTTAAAACATGACATTTGTCATCTTCACATTGGTTAAGGATTAGACCAAAATATGATCCCCAAGTCTTACATAGATGCATAGTCCATCCCTTATGGCCAATAAAATCTTCCCCATCCAATTATGTGAAACAACATGCACCTAACAACATTATGTATGGTATTGATGATCCAACATCAAATTCCCACTTATTTCATCACATCTTGGAAATGGGTCTAGGTTAATGTCAAACAGTAACTAATGTACTAAGTTTCTATCACAAGACTAGCCATAATAGGAACTTGGAAAACTCCAACATGATGTGTGTTGGTCAGTTCAAAAAAGAGGATAACAAGGTGTTGAGAGCACACATAGGCCATACCCATATGCCATGACACATGGAATTAAAAATTATGTCTTGTAATATCATGTTATGTGTCATAGATATAACCAATGTTGTGTGGGCATGTGGTTTGGCAAGATAAAACTACAACTTATGGTTTGGTTAATAATAATCAAACTAAAAATCAGTCTAATTTTGAACCTGGTCTTGTCACGTGTTGATAACATGGATGTGCAAGGAACATGTTGTAAAGGTTGTTTGTGTTCTTGGAAAATAACTATCTTGGTTGTTATTTCAACCGTGGTTAACAAAAGAACATATGTGTTGATGGTTCAAACAGTCAAAATATTTTGTAGGTGTGATGGTCATGTTCATTGTTATATTAACCTAAAAATAACTGACAAATAACTCCTTCTACAATAGGCTATTATGGGTTATTATAAGCAAGATTATCTTAAGTTATTCTATCATAAGCCCTTTAAGGTTATTTTAGGCTATTCAAGCTTTTTTATTTTAAATTATTCAAGGTTATTCTACCTTAGGTTATTCTAGGTTAGTTTATTATAAACATCATTAATAGCCTAAAATAACATAAAATAACCTAAGGGGGAATAAATTATAATAGCCTATTATAACCTTAAATGAATTAAAATATCTTAAGGTAAAATAACCTAAAATAAAATAGTGTCGAATAACCTAGAACATCCCAAAATAACCTATAATAACATATAATAGTCCAAAGTAATCTAAAGTAACTAAATAGCTATGGCAACTACATTTGGCTACCTAGGTAAATTTTTTTAAAATGTTTATAATAATGTGATGACAAAAATCATCATTTGATGAAAAAATGATGCAATGGTTAAGGACTTGGACTTTCAATGTGTAGGTGAAGGTTAAAGTCTTCACATTTGTAACCTATTTGAACGTGTTTAACTAACCACAAATTACTCTATTTAACAAGGTTGTCACAATGTTTGAGTGTCTGTCATGACACGATGCGTCCATCTAAATGTAAACACAACCCAATGTTAGCTAGGATAGGGTTAGCTGAAGTTAAAACCCATATCAAGTTGCCCATGGTAAAGATAAAAGTGATTGACATTAAATCATTTTGGTTGCCATACACCATGTGGCAACTGAAATGGCTTTCAATTGCCATAGTTAGGAGTTTTTAATTGCCACCATTTTTAGTCACCACAAAATTTTCCACTGCCAAAGTTTCGATTGGCACCTTTTTTGGTCACCATGGATTTTTCCATTGCCAAAGTTTTGATCGCTATCAAAAAAAATTTGGTCCTAAATTTTCGGTTGTCACACAATGATGGACAATTAAATTTTGGCAACAAACAACAAGGGATTTAAGGATTTCATCCAATATTTTTTTCTTGGCCAAATTTTGTTTGTATTGTCCAAAAAGTTTTGGAGAAAATTTTGTTTGTCAAGAAAAATTGTTTTTGAAGTGGAAGTTCAATAATTTTCCAATAATTTTTCTACATTATAACTTTAACAAAAATTTCCACACCAAAAGAATGAAAAGCTTGGGGACATAAAATGATGATATGCATACTATTTATTTATGTTTTTACCATGTGTAGAATGAAGAATCATAATATGAATAAAAAGTCTAATATCACACAAATTTCAAATATAATCACACATGACAACATGATTCCTTGATAAAACTCGGTTTTATTAATTCAACTAGTTCACAACATGTCATTTTTGACAATTCATACAAACTACTTCAAATTTCATATGAACCAACTACAAACAATCTATGGTTGCCGTTGGTAACATTTTTCAAGTGGAGTCTAATTAGTGGACCCCATCAACATGTGCACAACATGTTAAACAATTCGTTGTGCTTTTGGATTTGGCTTATACATGTTATGAATCACCTTGCCAAATGACATCTCAGTTCAATTGTCCATGAAATATTTTGCATCTCCATTTTCACCCCATATCACATTTGCGAGCTTGCCTATCGAATATGCCTTAGATTTCAAAGTTGTTTGGTGATGTTTGGCTGTTTATTGAGGGGAATTTGGAGTTATTGGCATGTTGTGAATAAAAAATAATTTTGGGGCCACCCACTAATGCATTTTCCTCACATTGATGAGATGTTGCCTTAGAAATGCATACCTAGATGGAATTACTTCTTGCATGCATACAGATTCACCCCGATCACACACGCCTATGTACACAACATTTGGTTTGTATGTTAGAAAATGCAACATGATGTTATCCTTTGATAAGTCATTATGAAAAATTCTAGAATGGTGTATTACATTCGTAATGTTCATGAAAGCCCATGTTAATTTTAAACAATTTCACTTGAAGGTTACAAGTTGTGTTCACCCTTCCATATCTGACCTTCCTTGTCGCAATATAAACACTTGATTATCCAAAATGGGCGGGTACTTCATGTTGTAATCCAACATTTTTTGAAATGTGCCCCCATTCCAGCACAATGTGTAAGCTTTTGTGTTATTTTAATGGATGGCTAAAAACTTGATGACAACTGGATGTTAGCATGGGCAAGCTAATGTTTCTATCAAATGTTATGTGTGTGTTTCTCATTTATCATTCATTTTAGGTGTCTTCCCCACCAACTCATTTGGGATGTGATTGAACATTTCAATTCACACCTTGTGCACCACACCATAACCACCCTAATTATCCTCACCCGACAAATGTTGCACAATTGTTGTGTTTGGAATCCACAAGATGCCTTGGTTTCCAATTTGGGAAAAAAAATTATAAGCCCCTTCTTCTATCCATGGTGCCAACCACACTTTCTTTAAAAAGTTTTTGTTGAATATGACCCACCATGCCACCTTATCCCATAACTCCGTCATCTCCACAATCCAATGCAATTTGTCTTTTTTGTGGTTAAAATACTCAAACCATTGCATAAAATTAGATGTTGCATCTAAAACCTTACACTCAAGCCCTTCCAAAAACAATGTAGAATTCAACAACTTTGTGTATTCCAAAAGGCCATTTAGTTCCACCAAAATTTTGTTAAACCCATGACATGTTTGTACTTGTCCAAGTTGGATTATTGTTTGCTCAAAAAAACATTATCAAGATAAACCATTGAATGTTTTTTGAAAAAATCTAAGACAATTTCTTAAAATTATCACATGGTGATTCAATTGGGGTCATTGTTTATAAGCCTTTGTCACTTTCGAAATTGGGTTGATGCATTGTTATCACCTCCAAACATTTTTGATGCCTTTTGCTTTGCATGTTAGGCAATGGGCCATTAGAAGGCCTTATAAGCAAATAGTTAGATGTTAGAAGAAATGGTTTGGGGGGTCATGGTCAAATTGTTCCTTTGATAGTTGGTTGGATGACATTGCTAAAGGTTTAGGGTTCCTAGAAAACCCAAAGACTTTCCAAGCACTAATTGTTATGGGCATTTAGAGTTTCAAAAGGTTAGGGTTTGGGGTGTTTTAAATTATTACACAAAAGGCCAAACCCCCCCATCCAAGTTTCAACCACATCACTTCACCCAAGGTTCTATGCAAATGGTTGTACATGTGTAACAAACGACAATAAATTCAAATGGGAAAAGAGGAGGTCGAAAATGAATCCAATTTTTTGTTTCTTTTTACTCATATACTTTCAAGTCTAGATACAAATTTGGTCACCATCGAATGGGCATGAATAAAATTTGATTGCCGTTGGACGACAATAACCAAATCTAATATTTAGACCCTAGTGGTTGGCAACCGAATTCAATCATTGCTATCTAATGATGACCTAATTCAATGACCAATTAGTAGGCCATGTTCTTCCCCCCTTTCTTCTTCATTAATTTGTTTTTTCTCTCGCCCCCCTTCATCTTCTTCTTTAATCCTCCCCCCCCACTTTTTTTTTTCTTTCTCCTTTTTATTTTATTATTTTAAAATATTTTTTCCCCCCCTCCTCCTTTCCCCCCCCTTTTTAAATTTTTTTTTCCTTTTTTTTCCCCCCCCCCCCCCCCTTTTTAAAATTTTTTTTTCCTCATTCTTCCCCCCATTTATTTTTTCCATTTACCTTCCTTTCTATTCTTTCATCTTATTTATTTAATTATTATTAATATTATTTATTTGGGTTTTTTCTCCTCCTTATTTTGGAGAGGGGAAGCAATATTCTTTCAATAAATAAAAAATGGTCTATGTTTATTACTTTCACAATTTTTCAAGTAAGAAATCATGATTCACGTGTGAAAATACCACTAACCTTCATTTACAAAAATGTGCATTTGTACATTCATAACAAAATTACACATTTCTATTATCAACATTGTTCCAATGGTCATATTGTGTTACAATAGTCACATGTATCATATATGTGAAGTTCCCCATGGATGTCTTCATACAACAAATCTTTAGGCATATTTGTAAAATTCAAAACATATATGCCTTCAAATGCACATGGGAGATATTTGACATTCACACCATTGTGAACCCATGTTATGAACACTCGCTTTCTTTTCACGGCACACTCACTGTTGACATAAAAGGTCATGGGGATCTCCTTGTAAAACAAATCTTTTGATAAACAAGCAATATCCACATGATATTTCCTTCTTTTTTGCATGGCAAACATATGACATATTCTCCCTCATAATCCCATGTCACAATTGTGTGGTCATCCCAAGTGTCATTATCATCAATAATCATGTTTGAACCAACCTTTTTGCCTCTTTCACCTTCGTTTTGATTATTCGACATGGTTGCTTATGTATAAATAAAGTGGAAATTATAATTACAAGCACTTTTGGAATCATAAGGACAACCCAAATTGCTTGAAGGAATGAAAACTTTCTTCCAAATGTATTACATTTATTGCCACCCACAATCTGAATCATACATGTCAAAGAAAAAAAATCCAAATTTTAGGTTCAAACCCCTCATATAAACATAAAGGTGATTGAAATTGAATTCAATTGTTAGCAAGGGGGGAAAATTCCTAGTGATCAAAAAAAATTCGATCACGATTTAACAACCAACATGCATTAGCAATACACGGTCGTTGGATGGTGATCAAAAAATTAGATTACCACTTGAACCAATCACTCTAGATGGTGACCAAATGATTTCCATCACCATCAAACCCCATTGTTTGCCATGGCGATTAAATAATTTGAATCACCACGTCTCTTGATTGTCCAATTGGTGATTGAAAATTTTAGTCACCAATTGAATAGTAATGATTAACAATGATTAAAACTATTTTAATTGCTTTTAGTCATAAACGTTTTTAGTTGCCTTGGTGGTGATTGAACTTATTTCGGTTGGCATTCAATAATTTTGTGCAACCTAAGGAAATGGATGTTTACTTTATAAAGAAATATCACCCATTTCTTGTCCAACTCTTGTTTTCTAACCGAATTCCAAACCTTTGGTAATTATGTCAAAAGGTTCAAAATTGCCATTATTCGTGAATCTATTAGGACCTTATGTGTTGTTTACAAGTGGGGTGGAAATTTGAGCCCCTTTCACTTGAGACATGAAAGTAGATTTTCCCTCCACCAAAAGGCTTGATGTTTCAATGGCCACGTTTTCTATTAATCCATTAAGGGTTGGTACAAATATCTCATTTGGTGGTCAAAGGACAATTCCCCCATAGTTGGTAAATAACACTTTCACTTGTGCTCGTACTTTTGAACAGATTGCAACACCATTTCACCCATTGTCATCATGTCAATAATCCAAATAGAATAACATTCTATCCTTGTAATATGAAATGATAGCATTGTAAAACTTACATTCCACCTTGTATGGCTTGTCCAAAATCATCAAATACCATGGATCCCACATGTAACCCCTACCTCCCATAAAAAAAACACAAGAACAATATATTTGATTAAAGGAGTACTATATAATAATACGATCAAACTCCACCTCAAGGGCTACAATGAAATTCAACACCAATTGCAAATGCAATATGACAATCTAAAACTTCAAAAACCCATAAAGGTTTCACCCTTCCTTCTAAGTTATATGGCAATCATTGCTTGTTGAACAACACAAAGCCCACACACCTCAAAGGAAAATGTGAGTTTGGAATGCATGTTCTAGTTTTTATTACCCAACACAATGTGGTGACCAAAACCATGTTTGGCAATTTTTTGGTTGTCATAGTAATGGAGACCAAAAAAGTTTGGTCACCAAACATGTAATGATTGAATTCATTTTTGGTTGCCATGTGTTTAGGGGGCATCTTAATGAAAATGATTTTTTTTTGTGTTCCAATGAACAAAACTGATGATGATGCCTAACGCAAAATGGCCATGTCACATCCATTTTGATAACCTTACTACCTAAGCTAGGCCAAATTGCCTAGGTTTAAGCTTAAGTTTTTAACTTGGCCTATGTTGCCTTGCATAGTCTAGGTTGCCATATAGCTACTAATCACTAGTTGGAAAACACAATAATATTCAAAAATAGTTTAGATTCAATAATTAGATATATATATCTTGAATTTTTCTTTCATGATTGCAATCACTTTTACCATAATTGTTTCCATGATTTGCAATTATTACCATGGAAATGACTATGTTAAAATCAATGAGTGCAAGTTGACTACATTGTCATGTAGTAAAATCCAATCGTATTTGCATGAAATGACTACATTTTCCTAATCATCAATCCCAATTTTCAGCTTAGTGATTTGAATACATTTTGATATTAAAAAATGCATGCCTAAAATTGGATTTCAAATATGTTATTCATTGAATGTGTAAAAATCATAATCCCCTCCTTTTTGCTTAGAAGAACTTGTGTAGGTTAAAAGTAGCCATTTTATTTTTAGCAAATTGGTGGTAAATTTCCACTTTGGCTAGGTTTGCCCAACAACTACAACAAGAGTCTACAACTCCATTTGCCATTAACGTTGTTTAATGAACAAGTATGATGCCACACCACACCCATAACATTGATCCATATTGCCAAGTTTCTATTCAATTTTTATAACTGAAAAGGGCATCATATCATCCCATCATGGATTCACATCCATGGCAGATATGATTACAATGTTGTAAGACCTTGCATATTTAAAAGTAAGTGATCCCTACTTCATTTATTTTCTAGGAACTTGGAGCTTCATATTCTTTTTAGATGCTTACGATTGTGATGTAGGAGTTTACAAATGTTTTCCATAACTAAAATCAAGTGACACTCACAAGTCACCATTGAATTTTTTTTTGGCTTTCCTATTTACTTTCTAGCTTTTGACATGGTTTTATAATTTTCATTAGAAAACCCTCTTCTTGCTTTACCTTGCTTGTCATGTTTTTTATGAAGATCAATTTGTAACTAACATGTATTTATATGGATATCTAATTGTGATTAATATATGAGAGTTCACTCTCATGCTTGATCTTACATGAAATATAAGCATACGACTTTTTAGTTACCATGCATATGTAAACAAAACAATAAATATAGTGTCTAAGTTCATGAAGGTCGGAAGATGACACTTGGGCACAAATGTTCTCAAACCCTGCAAGAATGATTGACTCACCAACAACTTGCTATTCAATAATAACAAAAAATAACAAATCCCACATTAAAACATTAGGATGACAACAAGACTACTCCCAAAAAATCAAAATCAATACAACAACACTACATCTTAAACCTCATGCACAAATTCAAAATCTTGCCAAAGAACATCCATGCATTAGAATAAAACAACCATTCCAACACAAAACAACAAATTCAAAAAAATAAAAATAGAAATGATTTAATTGCTAACAACTTACCATCTAGAAATGGGAAAAAACAACAAACTCCCTAAATAAAACATCATAACATCACAAAAACAAGTTACTTTTTTATAGGAATAAATCACAATGTTAGACAACAAAAAACTCAAGCATTTAATAGATTTAAAACACTTTTCACTAAAAAAATCAACATCAAATGTCTAAAATAATAAATTACCAACCAAAACCCATAGGCTAAAATAAGGACTCACCACTCCAACATACATAACCAAATATTTAAACAAGATGTGTAAATAAACTTAATCCCAAAAAAACATTTGTAAAAACTTAACCATTTATTTGAAACCTAACCTCAAAATTTGTCTTGAAACTATGCCTTTCTATCTTATTTTTATGCACTTTTGACAACTTCAAAATACTTACCTTGTCAACCGCATGGATAACATAAAATAGAAGAATAATTCATGATGAATTGTTGGTCCACAAAGACAATTATGCCAATGATTTGAAAATTGTGTGAAGTTCATTCTTCATAGGTTTTTGCACATAAATGTTGTGTTTCTAAAACACATATGAAAACACATAGAAGTAGGATAAAAAATGTCATTCAATGTGAATAACTATATGGAGCCAAATAGTTTCAATGCTATGATGATATGATGTTATAATTATATGTTCATGGCCAAGTACTTGAGCTATTCCAATATTTACCCCAAGTGCTTGTATGTGAAAAAAATTCATCTAGCTCATATCTTGATTTTTTAAAAAATGAAAAGTTCAAATGTGCTAGGTTTGGGTACTCCCAAGCATTGACCTAACATTCATGAATGTAATTATGTGTAATTAATCCATATTTACACCCCATTGTACCTTTGGGTATGAATGGGTAAATGAATACAAATATTTCTGAGTATTTGAATCATGATTGATAATATTTGAAAGATAGTGTGGGTTTTATCCATACTCCCCCCCCCCCCCCTTTTTGGTATCTATATTTATTTGGTTATAGTTTGGAGACCAAAACTGACACCCAAAACCCAACTAAAACAACCAAAACTCACAAACAAGCGG
>Ga0116227_10014797_pt1 | contig 11761 bp, 11 predicted proteins | sample S1TSphgellanicum_FD_89693 | JGI IMG/M metagenome (GOLD analysis project Ga0116227, IMG submission 89693) | Host-associated microbial communities from peat moss isolated from Minnesota, USA - S1T2_Fb - Sphagnum magellanicum MG | ecosystem: Host-associated > Plants > Peat moss > Unclassified... | reverse complement strand
TCAAATTGGCTCACATCGATCGATTGGAATCGCGCAGCGGCGATGTCGCCTTGGTTGCAGCCGCGGGCGAAGCCGGCGAAATCGAGCGGCTGGCGCCGCGCACCACCCGCGAACTCGTCGACCGCGATGATCTGTCGAAAATGACCCTGCGCGCGCGTATCTCCGGCGTCTGCAATGACCTGGCGCATACCGAGCTGAAAGTGCGCAAGCGCGAAGAAATGATGGCACGGGGCGTGCGCTCCCTGGCGGCCGTGCCCCTCGGTGACGGCGCGAACTTCGTCGGCCAGCTGGTGTTGCTCAAGGACCAGGAGGGCTTCTTCGACGATGCCGAAATGCGCCTGCTGAGCGAGCTGGCGGGAGGCGTGTCGATGGCCCTGACCCGTGGCCTGGACGAGTCTTCCGGCGTCGCCATCCGCTCCTGACGTGGACGCGCAGCTTATCAATGAGCTGTGGGACGAGATGCCGGACGCAGTCATCGCTGTCGGACCCGATGGCCGCATCTTGCAATGGAATCGAGCCGCGGAATCCATTTTCGGATTCGCCCGGCGGGAGGCCATCGGCAGTTCAATCGAGGATCTGATCCTGCCGGCGAATCACCTCGAAGAAGAGCGCTGCCGGCAGGCCGACGTGCTGGTCATGGATTCGGTGGTGTACGAGTCGGTTCGGCGGCGCAAGGACGGCACGTTGGTGCACGTCAGCGTTTCCAGCAAGGCGCTGCGCGACGACAACGGCCGGGTGCGCTTCATCTTGTCGACCCAGCGGGACGTCACCCGCCTGAAAGTATCGCGCGATACGCGCCTGGTGGAAGCCAAATTCCGCGATCTGCTGGAATCGACGCCCGACGCCATCGTGGTCGCCAACGGCACAGGACGCATTGTCTTGGTGAACACTCACGCCGAAAAGTTGTTTCGCTACAAGCGCAGCGAGCTGATCGGCGCGCCCGTGGAATTATTGCTGCCGGCACGCTTGCGGCCCGGCCGTGGCAGCGACAAGCCGAGTTTTTTCAGCCAAACGCGCGCGCGTTCCGCGGGCGTCGAACTGTATTGCTTGCGCAACGACGGCCATGAATTTCCTGCCGAGATCAGCATCAGCCCCCTGTTCACGGAAGAGGGAACCATGGTGATGGGCGCGGTGCGCGATATCACAGACCGAAAAAAAGCCGAGCAAAAATTTCGCGGCCTGCTCGAATCAGCGCCGGATGCCATGGTGATCGTTGCACGCGACGGCAAGATCACGCTGGTAAACTCGCAGACCGAGAAACTGTTCGGTTATCAGCGCGGCGAATTATTGGGCAAGGCCGTCGAGGTGCTGGTGCCCAAGCGCTTTCACGACAAGCATCCCGGCCATCGTCAAAGTTTCTTCGCTCAGCCGCGTCCGCGGTCGATGGGCGAAGGCCTGCAGCTGCATGGCCGGCGCAAGGACGGATCGGAGTTCCCTGTCGAAATAAGCTTGAGCCCGATTGAAACCGAAGAAGGCTTGCTCATCGCCAGCGCGATACGCGATGTCACGGAAAGACGCCGCTATGAACAGGCGTTGCAGGAGGCCAATCGCCTCAAGAGCGTGTTCGTGGCCAATATGTCGCATGAGCTGCGCACCCCGCTCAACGGTATCATCGGTTTTTCCGAATTTCTCATCGATGAGAAGCCGGGACCGCTGAACGCCAAACAAAAGGAATACTTGGGTGACGTCTTGAACAGCGGCCGCCACCTGCTGCGCCTGATCAACGATGTGCTGGATTTAAGCAAGGTTGAAGCCGGCAAGATGCAGCTATCTCCAGAGATATTCGCGGCGCAAGAAGCCATCGAGGAGGTGTGCTCGGTGTTGCGTCCTGCCGCGGATAAGGGCGGCATCACCATTCGGCGGGAAATTGCCGCAGATATCGGCGGCGTATTTCTCGACCGGCTGAAGTTCATGCAGATGTTGTATAACTTGCTGTCGAACGGCGTGAAATTCAACGACCCCGGAGGCGAAGTGTTGGTCAGCGCGCAGCGTGACGGCGCCAGCCTGCGATTGCAGGTGCGCGACACCGGTATCGGCATGAAAAGCAGCGATATCGAGAAACTCTTTGTGGAATTTCAGCAGCTCGATTCGAGCGCCACGCGCCGCTTCAGCGGCACGGGATTGGGCTTGGCACTCACCAAGAAGATCATCGAATTCCAGGGTGGCAGCATCCAAGTCGAAAGCCAGCTGGGCACCGGCAGCACCTTCACCGTGATGCTGCCGTTGCCCGCCGCAGACCAGGCCGTCGCCCTCGATTCAGTGGTAAACGGCTGATACCCAACTTAGGCGAACAGCTTCAAGGCGCTGCCGACCGTCCCCAACAGCGACGTCGCGGCACTGCCCAGAGCTGACGCTGCGGGATTGGCCTGGCTGTTGGTCTGACCCACGGAGGCGGTCTTGAGCGCGCTGGCGTTCTGCGTCGAACTGTTCGTTGGCTGCGTGCCGATGACTTGTTCCATCGAGGTCAACAGACTGCTGAACAGATCCTGCGTGCTGCCCGCCTGCGCCGTCGTACTGCTGCTCGAATCGGTGGAATCGGTCGAATCGGTCAATGAAGACAAGCCCTTTTTGTGACCGTGACCATGCGAATGGGTACTGACGGCCGGCAGCGCGCTCGCGGCGGCGGTGGATGTTAATGGAAGTGACATGGGGGTTCCTTGGTTGAGAGTGAAGTTGTGGAGCGTTCAGCAATCGGGACGACCCGCCCTAATGGCAGGCAATGCGGCAAGAAATTGCCGGCGGCAAGGCCGGCGGCAAAGGCCCACCACTGCGAATCGCACTTCGTGCAAACAAATCGGCCGTTGCATGAACTCCTCCTAGGAAGCAGGGTATTTGTGCTTCCGCAGTGAATGAGTAGCAGGATTTGTGCCAGCGGCCGCCATGTAGGACCGGCCCGCACAGCAGTGTCGGAAAGAACGAGACTGACGCGCGTTTCGGGCTATGCGAACATTCACGCATGAATGACCTCAAGGTGGGCGAGCACGACGTTCTCTCGTACGTGAAACCGGATACGCTATGGGGGGCCCTCGCCTACTTGGTGATCTTCGTGGTCGCGGCACTGGTTCTGTCGCGCGCTTTGCGCGCCGCCGTGCATACCGCGATGACGAACAAAGGTCACATCGACCGCACCACGATCAGTTTCCTGCAGCAGTTGGGCACGGCTGTCATCTGGATGGTCATGATCATCCTGTATGCACATCTCATCCCGGTACTTCGGTCCATGGGCACGGCGCTTCTCGCCGGCGCCAGTGTGGCCTCGGTGGTCATCGGATTGGCGGCCCAGAGCACGCTCGGGAATCTCGTGGCTGGCGTGTCCATCACGATCTATCGTCCATTCCGCTTGGGCGATACGCTACAGGTGACCGCCCCCACCGGCACCGATATTGGGGTCGTGGAACTCATCTCCCTGGGGTACACCACCTTGCGCGCATCCGATGGGCATCTGATCGTCTTGCCGAACGCCATTGCCGCCAGCCAGGTCACCATCAACCTCAACACCACCTATGCCCCGTGGCCCATCAATCTCACGCTGCGCTTGAGCCGCGATGCCGATATCGAGGCGGCGCGACAATTGGCCGTGAATGTCGCCAAGGAGAGTGCCGGCGAAAAGTCGGTGGTCGGATGCTTTCTCACCAAGGTCGATGCCGCGGCCATCACCCTGGAACTGCACCTACAGGCACCGGATGCCGCGGCGCGCGACGCCCTGCGCAGTAAGATGCTGGCCGCATTGCCGGACCGCTTCGCACAGGCGAAGATCGGCTCCACCGGCGCGGAGTTGCCGGCGTTTTCTTGAGGGCGCCGGGGCGAAAGCACGCATAATACCGCCTAGAACCACCGGGGATATCTTAGCGACATGACAGCAAATACCGCCGAAAAAATACGTCTGCATGAGCTGGTCATCGACAACGGACGCTGCGCCAGCCCGTTCGTTTGGCGCGTTCGCTATGCACTCGCTCACAAGGGATTGGATTTTGAATCGGTGCAGCTCGGCTTCACCGATATCCCGGCCCAATTCGGCGGAAAATTCAAGACGGTTCCGATTCTCGAGCATGGCGAGACCCTGATGGCAGAAAGTTGGGATATCGCCCTATATCTTGATCGTCGTTTTCCGGACAAGCCCGCGCTGTTCACCAGCGCCGCGGAGCTGGCCATGGTGCGCCTGACCGATGCTTGGTTCACCGCCGAAGTGCAGCGGCGGCTGTTTCGGGTGTACATCAAGGATGTGTACGATTGCGCGCGGCCGGCGGATCGGCCGTATTTCCGTGCCAGCCGCGAAAAGAATATGAAGGGCGCGACTTTGGAAAGCTTCACCGCGGACCGCGCCGCCAACCTGCCCGCGATCCGCACCGCGCTCAATCCTTTGCGCATGCACCTGGATAAATTTCCATTCGTGGGCGGCAGTTCGCCCAATTTCGGTGACTACATCGTGCTCAGCTCGTTTCAATGGGTCGCCAGCGTCAGCACATTGCCATTGTTGGCCGCCGATGACTCGCTGCGGGCCTACATTGATCGCGGCTTCGACTTGTATGGCGGGTTGGGTCGCGAAGCGCCGCTGCAACCGTTATTCGAATCGGCCTAAGGTTCGCCCATCCGCCGACGCCATACGGCCAAGGCCAACAGCGACGCGGCGCCCAAGACCACCGGGTAATTACCGAAACGCGCATAGGGCGTAAGCCCGATACGCGGCACGACCTGCGCGCGCAGTACGCCTTCGACGAACTGCGGCAGCTGCGCAATGATCTTGCCCTGTGAATCCACGGCCGCGGTCACGCCATCGTTCGAGTCCTGCACCAGATAGCGCTCAGCCTCCAGCGCTCGCATGCGGGCGATTTGCAGATGCTGATGGGGCGCCATGGAATCGCCGAACCACGCGTTGTTGGTGATGTTGATGAGCAGGGTGGCTTGACTCAATACCGCCAGCTGCTGACTGCCGAAGGCGTCTTCATAGCAAATCGTCAGCCCGAGCTTCTGGCCCGCTGCGCTCAAGATGGGCTGGCGCGAGGCGCCAGCCGTGAAATCCTCATTGGGCAGACTCATCAGCCGCATCCAGGAGCGAACCGCCGCCGGCACTGGAAAGTATTCGCCGAACGGCACCAAATGCCGCTTGTAATACCACCCGCCGTGGTCATCGGATGACGCGGGCATCACCAGCAAGCCGTTGAAGTACTGACGGCTATCGACGTCGAAGTTCACCAATCCAATCGCAAGATCTGCGTGATGCGCGCGGCCTTGCTCGCGCAATTTGTCGAGATAATCGGTCAGGTTGTTGGCAATCGCGGGCACCGCCGATTCCGGCCAAATGATGATGCGCGAGCCCCACGCCTGTTCGGTCAATCGCCAATAGCGGTCCATGGTCATTTGGCGGTTTTTTATCTGCCATTTCTGATCCTGCGGCACGGCGCCTTGGACTGCAGCGATCGAAATCGGCGCACCGGCAGACTCCGTCCAGCGGTGGGCCATCAGCAACTCCGGCACCGCCAGCAGTAATGCGACCGCAGCCACCGCCGTGGCGCGGCGCGGCCGCGACACATTTGGCGTGACGAGGATATTGATGGCCACCGATATCATGGCAGCGGCCCAGCTGATGCCGTACACGCCGAACACCGGCGCCCAGCCGCGCAGCGGCGAATCGATCAGGGCGTAGCCGGTTGTCAGCCAGGGAAAGCCACTGAGAAACCAACCGCGCAGCCATTCCAGCAAGACCCAGAGCACCGGTAAGACCAGCCAATCGCGTGTGGGATTTGGCTTGAGCCAGAAGCGGTTCGCCAGATAACACAACGCGGCCAGATACCCCGCCATCACGCTCACCAGCACGATCTGCAGAATCAGCGTCAGCCAGATGGGAACGAGGCCGAATACGTGCAAGCAGGTGTACAACCAGTAGGTACCGAAACCGAACAAGCCGGCGCCGAATGCCCACCCAACGGCCAGGGCTCGGCGCGGTGGCACACCTCGAATCAGCGCGAAGAGCGCGGCGGGCGCCAAACAAGCGATCGGCCACCAGCCATAGGGCGCGAAACCCAGGTTCATGCACCCGCCCGCTGCCACAGCGGCCGTCAGCCTGGCCAAGGCTTGCGAAGACAGCGCGGCCGGTCGGCCGCGCAGGTTTGCGCTCAAGTGCTGCGCTCTTCCGCGGCGGGCGGTTCGATATCGACCGGCGTCACGACGCGCAGCAAGTCGATGCGGCGCCGATCGGCGCGCACGATGCGAAATTCCAAACCGTCCACCTTGATGGTTTCTCCGCGGCGCGGCAGGCGTCCGAATTCCTGCATCAACAGCCCGCCGATGGTGTCGTACTCCTCGTCGGAGAATTTCTTGCCGAAGTAGGCGTTGAACTGGGCGATCGGCGTGAGCGCTCGCACGGTGAACTCACGCGGCCGCTCCTTGCGGATGGTTTGATCCTCCTCCACATCGTGCTCATCGTCGATCTCGCCGACGATTTGTTCGATGACGTCCTCGATGGTCACCAATCCGCAGATGCCGCCGTACTCGTCCACCACCATGGCGATGTGATTGTGGCTGCGGCGAAATTCCTTGAGCAGGACGTTCAAGCGCTTGCTTTCCGGAACGAACGCGACCGGGCGCATGTATTCGCGAATTTCAAAGGTTTCGTCGCCGGCCGCCTGCAAGCGCAGCAAATCCTTGGCCAGCAAGATGCCCAAAATCTGATCGCGATCCTCGCCGATCACCGGAAAGCGCGAGTGGCCCGACTCCACCACCAACTCGACCAGTTTTTCCGGCGATTCGTCGCGCCCCACGAACACCATTTGCGAACGCGGCACCATGATGTCGCGTACCTGCATATCGGCAACGGCCAATACCCCCTCCAGCATCACCAACGCATCGCCGTCGAACAGCCCGCGTTCGCTGGCGTCCCGCAAATGCTCGATGAGCTCGGCCAGGTCTCGCGGCTCGCCGGTCATCGATTGGGTTATGCGCTTTAACCAGCGGCCGGTACTTCCGCCTTGGGGCTGCTCAGACATGGGATAAGAGCATACCGGATCAGCGATATGGGTTCGAAAACCCAAGCCGATCAAGGATTTGAACCTCGACGGCCTCCATTTTCGCAGCCTGCGCGGCTTTCTCGTGATCGAATCCGCGCAGATGCAATACGCCGTGTACCGTCATATGTGCCCAATGCGCCTGCAAAGTCTTCCTCTGAGCCGCGGCCTCGGCGGCTACGACCGGCGCGCAAATGACCAGTTCCCCGAGAAAAATGCGCCCGTCGGGACCGGCACCAGGTCCCGCAAAGGACAGTACGTTGGTGGGCGTGTCCTTGTGCCGGTAGCACGCATTGAGACTGCGGCTCGCCGTCTTGCCGACCACGCGCACCGACAGCACCCAGCGATTGCCAGGGCGCCCCAACGCCGCCAGCGCCCACGCGCGCAACGCTCGAGCGGTCGGGACCCAGGGTCGCCGCGCGGCATAGCTCAAATCCAGGTCGAGCGTCGGTGGCGCGCCCCGGCGCCGCAACTCAGGCGCCTTCGTCAGGATGACTCGCTTCGTAGGCTTGGACGATCCGCTGCACCAACGGATGGCGCACCACGTCGCGCGATGTGAACATCGTAAAGGCGATGCCGCGCACGCCGCGCAAGATGTTGATCACCGTGCGCAAACCGGACTGCTTCGAGTTCGGCAGGTCGACCTGGGTGATATCGCCGGTCACCACCGCCTTGGAGCCGAATCCAATGCGCGTGAGAAACATTTTCATCTGCTCGTTGGTGGTGTTTTGCGCCTCGTCCAAGATGACGAAAGAATCGTTCAAAGAGCGGCCGCGCATGAATGCCAAGGGCGCGACTTCGATCACATTGCGCTCGATCAGCTTGGCCACGCGCTCAAAACCCATCATCTCGTAAAGGGCGTCGTACATGGGACGAAGATAAGGATCCACCTTCTGTGATAAATCGCCGGGCAGAAAACCCAGCCGTTCGCCGGCCTCCACGGCGGGCCTGACCAGGATGATCCGGCGCACCGCTTCGGACTGCAGCGCTTCAACGGCACAGGCCACCGCCAAGTAGGTCTTGCCCGTGCCCGCCGGTCCGATGCCAAAGGTCAGGTCGTGGGTGTGCACGTTATGCAGATACTCGGTTTGATTGGCGCCGCGGGCTCGCACGGCGCCGCGCGCGGTACGCACCTTCAATTCATCGGTGGCTTCCGCGGGCACATCGCCCTTGTTGGAATTGCTGTCCATATCCAATTCCTGCAATGCGATGTGCACCCGCTCCGAATCCACGGGTTCACGCTGGGCGCGTGAATACAACCCCTGCAATACCGACTCGGCCCGCTTGATTGCCGCGGCCATCCCTACCAGCTGAAAGCGATTGCCGCGGCGCTTCACTTCGACGCCCAAGCGCGATTCGATCAGCCGCAGATGTGCGTCCAAGGGACCACACAGCTCCACGAGCCGAACATTGTCGGCCGGCGCGAACATCACTTCGCGGGTCTCAGGCATGGTGCTCACGAGGCTTGCGGCGCCAGGCGGCCGCGCAACGAGTTCGGCATCGCTTCGGTGATGATGACATTCGCGAAGCCGTTGATCAGCGCGAACGGATCATGCTTCGGCCCGTCGAAGTTGACCCAGCGATTATTGTCCGTACGGCCCGCCACCTGTGCCGGGTTGCGCCTGGCCGCACGCTCCACCAGCACGCGCTGCTGGGTGCCGACCATGCTCTGTGAAATCGCGCGGGCCTGTGTGTTCAGCCGCGCCTGCAACAATTCCAGACGTTGTTGCTTGATCTCGGCGGGCACTTCATCGGGCAACGCCGCTGCGGGGGTACCGGGCCTGCGGCTGTAGAGAAAACTGAAGGATTGATCGAAGCCCGCATCGGCCACCAGATTCATGGTGGCCAGAAAATCCGCGTCGGTTTCACCGGGAAACCCCACGATCAAGTCGGTGGAGATGCAAATGTCGGGGCGTACCGAGCGCAGCTTGCGCAGTTTCTGTTTGTATTCGAGCACGGTATGTCCGCGCTTCATCGCCGCCAGAATCCGATCCGACCCGCTCTGCACGGGAAGGTGCAGGTAATTATTGAGCTGCGGAACATTGGCGTAAGCTTCGATCAGGCTGTCGTTGAAGTCCAGCGGATGCGAGGTCGTGAAGCGGATTCGCTCGACACCCTTCACGGCGGCGACGAAGTGAATGAGTGTCGACAAGTCGGCGAGAGTGCCGTCGGCCATCGGACCGGCATAAGCGTTGACGTTTTGCCCAAGCAAAGTGATTTCGCGCACTCCCTGCGCGGCCAAGACCTCTACCTCCGCCAATACCTGCTCGAATGGCCGGCTGATCTCCTCGCCGCGGGTGTAGGGCACCACGCAAAAAGTGCAATATTTGCTGCAGCCCTCCATGATGGAAACAAAAGCGGTGGCGCCGCTGGATTTTGCCTGCGGCAGCGAATCGAATTTTTCGATCTCGGGAAAGCTCACGTCGATTTGCGAGCGCCCGGATTGCTTCAAGCCTTCCAGCATGGCCGGCAGGCGGTGCAGCGTTTGCGGACCGAATACCAGGTCGACGAAGGGCGCGCGCTTGGTAATGCCCTCTCCCTCCTGGCTGGCCACGCAGCCGCCCACTCCAATCACCACATGGGGACGCTGCTGCTTGAATAAACGCCACTCGCCCAGCAGCGAAAACACCTTTTCTTGAGCTTTTTCCCGCACCGAGCAGGTGTTCACCAACAACACGTCCGCCTCGGCCGGGTCATCCGTGCGCGTCATCCCATTGGAATTCTCGAGCACGTCCCCCATCTTTTCAGAGTCGTACTCGTTCATCTGGCAACCAAAGGTCTTTATGTATAAACGTCCGGGCATTGGCTACGTGGGCTATGGGTCGAAAAGGCCGCTAAGATACTAGGAACCATGGCAATACGCGAAGTTCTCAAAATGGGCGATCCGCGCCTGCTGCAAGTGTCGGAAACGGTGCGCCAATTCGGTTCGCCGGAGCTGGAAGCCTTGCTTGCCGACATGCGGGATACCATGCGGCATCTCAATGGCGCCGGCCTGGCTGCCCCCCAGATTGGGGTGGGAGCGCGGGTGGTGATTTTCGGGTTTGAGCACAATCCGCGCTACCCCGAGGAAGACGCCGTTCCCTTCACGGTCCTGATCAACCCGGTGCTCACGCCCATCGGCACCGAGATGGACGATGGCTGGGAAGGCTGCCTGTCGGTCCCGGGCATGCGCGGACTGGTCCCCCGATACCGCGAACTGCGTTATACGGGCGTCGATGCGCAGGGCCAGCCGATTGATCGCACGGTCAAGGATTTCCACGCCCGCGTGGTGCAGCATGAGGTCGACCACCTCGACGGGATTCTGTACCCGCGCCGCATCCGCGATCTGACTCAGTTCGGATTCAGCGAAGCATTGTTTCCCGGCGAAGATCTCGCCGACGATTAGCGGTCTTTGACTTTCGCGATCAGCGAGTGAGGGTGGCGAAGCGCTGCAGATGCGTATCGCTATCGCCGAACATCAATTCGGCCGCGGTGAGACGCTTGAACCAGTGGCTGACCACCAATTCATCCGTCATCCCCATGCCGCCGTGCAACTGCACCGCCTGTTGTCCCACATATCGGCACGACTGGCCGACCACGGCCTTGGATGCCGAGAGTGCCCGGCGACGTTCCATCACGTTTTCATCCGTACAACGCATGGCAGCCAGGTAGCTCATCGAACGCGCCTGTTCCAGATGAATCAACATGTCGGCAATGCGATGTTGCAATGCCTGGAAATGTCCGATCGCAACGCCAAACTGCTGGCGGTTCTGCACATAGGTGACGGTGGCATCCACCAAAGCCTGCATCACGCCGACTGCTTCCGCACACAACGCAGCGATTCCGATGTCGATCGCGGCATCGATGCCCGGCAGCGCAGATCCCTCATCCCCCAGGCGAGCGTCGACCGGGACTTCCACGCCCTTGAGATACACATCGGCGGCGCGCTGGCCGTCGATGGTCGGATAGGACGCCAAGGTGAGGCCCTTGGCATCGCGCGGCACCCTGAAGAGCGACACGCCCTCGAGGTCGCCGGCGTTGCCGGACGTGCGCGCGGACACCAGCAAGGTGTCGGCGGCAGACGCGTGCATGACCACGGCCTTGTGGCCATCGAGCCGGTAGCCGGAGGCGGATTTCTGCGCCCGCGTCGTCACCCACTCTGCCTCAAAGCGCGAATCGCTCTCGTAATGAGCGAGCACCGCGATCGCATCGCCGCTGGCCATCTGCCGCAGCAATTCGGCGGCCGCGGCATTGCTGACGTTACTCCGCAAGACCGCCGTCGCGATGATGGCACTGCTCAAGAACGGCTCGAGCAGCAGATTGCGGCCGCAGGCACCCATCAGCGCCAGATTTTCCAGAGGGCCGAATCCCAATCCGCCCTGCTCGGTGGGCACATTGATGGCCAATACGCCAAGTTCGGCCAGACCCTTCCAAGTCGTCCGGTCCCAGCCCTCCGCAGAGGCCTTTACGGCGCGGTATTTTTCAAATGGGTATTGTTCGTTGAGAAAGCGGTCGACCGTCTCGTGCAGCTGCCGCTGCTCGTCGCTGAATTCGAAGTCCATGGCAGTTCCTCAAAGACCCACGATCATCTTGGAGATGATGTTCTTTTGAATCTCGTTGGTGCCGCCGAATATCGAGAGCTTGCGCAGGTTCATGTAGGAAGCCGCCAGGGTGGAGGCATAGTGCGGGCCGGCGCCTGCCTCCATCGCCTCGCGGCGAAATGGCAGTGCATAGGGACCTACCGCGCGCATCAACAGTTCGGAAATACGTTGCGCGATCTC
>Ga0116227_10014796_pt1 | contig 11761 bp, 10 predicted proteins | sample S1TSphgellanicum_FD_89693 | JGI IMG/M metagenome (GOLD analysis project Ga0116227, IMG submission 89693) | Host-associated microbial communities from peat moss isolated from Minnesota, USA - S1T2_Fb - Sphagnum magellanicum MG | ecosystem: Host-associated > Plants > Peat moss > Unclassified... | reverse complement strand
GGCCACCCATATAGGTGAAAGGAGGACACCATTTTCCAAGGCATATAAAAGTGAGGAGGTATGAAAAAAATGTTGGGGAAAATATTGGGAACCCATTGGGAACCCATTGGGAACTTGAAAGGAACATAGTGCGAACACATTGGGAAGTCGGGAAAAATGAAAAAAAATCTTTCCTCACCCCCCCCACACCCCAAAACATAAAAGGAAAAAAAACAAGGCGCTTTGAATGCATGTTTGGGCCTTCCCATTGACTGCATGAAATTTCTCTTTCCAAAAGACTTCATCACCATTTTTGGCATGGGCTAACGCCCCATGCAAAGAACACCCCACTTATTCAGTGTTGGGGCACATTTTGATTTTTAAAAATAATTGATGGGTAGAAATGGACAAAATGGATTTTGATACATAACATTTTAGTCTTTTGCTTATTTGATCATTTTGCTTGCAAAATGGGTTTACAGACTAGTCCTCACTCAAATAGTTGGGGTGTCTACATAAAAAGTTGAGACACTAGCCCCACTATTGCATTCCACTATTCTGATGGGTGCCATGGGGGGACATTCATCACTCACAAAGATGAGTCACCTTACCTCCAAAACTAGTTTAGGGTTTGGACTTGACCTTGAGGCACATTAACATTGCAATCACATTAACACTGCAATTGCTAGGTGTGAGTCTTTTTCTTTTAAAGTGGGTTGAAAAATAGTGAGGTAAACATAGAAAACCTTTTGCCATCATTGATAAAATTAATTGGAGTTGAATAATGGGCGAGTGGAAGAAGTGGTGTATTTTGATGGGCTTACATATTTTTTCTTTGTGACAAATGATGTTTTCATTTTGCATTTCAATGTGATAGGAACTTTTAACAAATGCATTTCACATGATGGGTTGATTTACTAACATTCATATCAAAGTGTGTAACTTTCAATCAAGAACTGATTATCAAACCTACCAAGAACTAGTTTAGTACATAACCTAATTAAAAAACCAATTTTGGTATATGACCATGGTTTTCAATTTTGTCTTTATGTCATGCTCATACATGGCTTCGTACATGATGGCCAATTATGGGCATGCCCATGTGCGCTTATAAGGTTAATGTACGATCTTAAGTGATTATACGTTATTAGGTACTTAGGGTTTCAGTTTATTGGCGATTATATAAAAGGCCAAGCCCTTCTTTTCTCTTTTTAGTTTTTTTAGAATTCCTTTGTTAGGAGAGTTTCCTCCATAATCAAATAGGATTTCTAGATGCTCATGGTGGCCATTGCATGGCCACAATTTACATACATTACATGTTCTTCTTTCTTTGCAATTCAATTTTTTTTTGCATTCAATTCTAAAAAAACTTTATTATTTGTTGCTTAATGTTGAAAGCGGCAAATTTTTTTTGCCTTTGAATTCTTGAGTTTTTGCTCCTAGTGTTGCTACTACTGGTGCTGTCATTGCCAGAGGGAGCTTGCGTTGTTACTGGAGGGAGCTTGCGTTATTATTGGAAGAAGCTTGCATTGTTACATTTCTGCTAACCAACAAAATTGGGATCCTTGAATAGGTTTCAAAGCTCCCCCTCTTTTTCTCTCTCTTTTTCACACCCAGAAACGTGCCTTCTTGTGGCGGAAGCTTTTAAAGCAGTCGAGTAAAATAAAAATAAAAAATGAAAATTTGTTTCTCCACACTAACGTGCTGCTGGCCATTGCCACAACATTGCAAGCTATAGAGTGTTACCGGCCATTGCCATAGCACCATGAGTTGCTGGCCATTGCCACAGCATCATAAGTTGTAGAACGCTACCGGCCATTGCCATAGTGTTGTGAGTTGTTGGCCATCATCGCAACATCGTGTTGTTGGGAGTTGCAGTGTAGTGCCATTCCTCGTTATCGCAATAGTGGCGACCGATCTTTCTTTGTCCAACATTCATTTGACATTTGTTTGACTTTTGTCGGACTTTCGTCGGACATTCATTCAACTTTCATTAGACTTTCGTCGGACGTTCATTTGACTTTCGTTGGACTTTCGTTGGACGTACGTTCGACTTTCGTCGGACTTTCGTCGGATGTTTATTCAAGTTTCGTCCAACTTTTGTCCAACTATCGCCTTGCCGTTCTTCCATCCTGCCTCTTGACGTCCCATTATCTTGTGTCCTGCGTTCTACCATCCTACGTCATGCATTTTGTCGTCCTGCATTATATCATCCTACATATTGTGTTTTGTTGTCCTACGTATTGCGTTCTACGTTTTGTCGTCCTACATCCTATCATTCTTCCATCCTGCCTTTCCATTCGACATCTGTTTAACTTCCATTCGACCTTCATTCGGCCTTTGTTAGGCATTCGTTTGACCTTCATCTGACGTCTGTTTATTGCGGGTCATTCCCAACGATGCACTATATTCTTTAAACCATACGTTGTGTTAGAATTTTGTAACTAGTGTTGTTTATTATCACAAAATTTTGGGGCATGAGACAACACCATGTCCTCGGATGATGAAAGCATTACCGCTCAGCCAAAGCCCACGTATCAGCTATGAAGTAACACACAATCCTTTGAGCCGATTTCTTTAAGCTCACGATCTTCACAACAGTACCATCAAACATCTACAACACCACCGTCATCCAGTACAACTCCTACCAAGAATTCAGGCTCAGGTTACACTACATCAACGGTACATCAGAGTCCATTCGGAGGGGTTAATCAGTGGGGTACACCTATTGTTGCACTTGCTTTCACACCATCACCGTATATTCTACTCCAAGCCATAACCTCTACACCCATATACACCATGGAGGTTAGCAATTCCTTTGGGAGAATTGAGAAGTTCAAGGGAAGGCCAAGTACCATTTCCTTGAGGGAGTTCAAGGCAACTTTCTCAACTGTGGTTTGTGAATTGGAGCTCAAGTATGGTGTTAAGTACATCGAAGCATTTGCATTCAAACAAGTGGCTCGTTATGTGCATTATGAGGCATTGGATGTCTACGAGCAACATTCTATAAAGATTTTGGGCATCACCTAAATTCCTTATCTAGCTTACACCACAACCATCGCCACCGCCTCTCAAGCTGCATTGCAAGCTGTAATTGCACATCATGGGATTATGCCCAATAATCCAAACCCAGTACCTACCTTAGTAAACATTTCTCCTCAACAACTCATTGTTGCTACTTTAAACATTCCTCCCACCACCGATGTGCTAGCTTTTGCTCATCTAGTGGGGGAATTCTTTCGAGTTCTTAAGCTAAAATTTCCAGTCGAAAGTTCTGAACAAATTCTGTAGCTCGCCACTTTCTCTCGGTAAAAAGATGAAACCCTCAAAATGCTCTACAAGAAACTTCTCAAACTGAAAGAAGATACCTAGAGCATCACAAACTTGGAAGTTGCCCATCAGTATCTTTGTTTGTTGGAAGGTACTCCAACATTCCATGCAAAGGTTTTGCAACGAGTTTTTGTAGAATTTGGAAACTCTTACATTTTGTTGGATGTGTACAATATTTCCGAAAAGCTGAAACTGGTTCATGCACAGTATGAGGCTAGTATTATGAGGCTTCCATCACATTCAAAGCCTGAGCCTACACTAGTTGCACCAACTAGATCATCACATTCTTCTTCAAGGGCTAAAACGGTGCATTTAGCTACACCCATCCTACCTTCTTGCAACTACTATGACAATCCTACCCACAAAGCTAGTGAGTGTAACATTCCTTCCAAGTATTTCTTTTGTGATTATTGTGGGAAAGATGGACATCAGGAAGTCTTTTATTTTGCCAAGTTCCCAGAACGAAAGCAACTCCGATTACCACAACAAAATCTGCCAACATCTTCTGATGTCCTTCAACCAAAAGCCAAGGCACCGTAGCCTTCCACTCAGGCTTTGCCCACCAAGGGCAATTCCAATAAGAATGGTAAGAAGAAGGAGCATAATGTTGACAAGAGGGAGGTGCTTCAAGCCCATGCAATTCAAGTTCAGACTCTACAAAATGAACTCGAATCATTGATGGTCCAACTTGTTAATCTAAAAGGTAAGTCCTCTAAATTAGCTAGTCATGCCCAACCTGTACAAGGTTCAAGTTCATAGGAGAGACCTCCTAGGTCATTTTATGGCCTCCCACATGATGCCATGGTTGGGGAGTATGTTCTTTCCACTACACACAATTCTAGTCTCACATTAAAATTTGCTACTTCTTTTTGCCCTTCCTATGTCGTGGCACAAAAGGTTAGGGTGGCACCCAGAATTTCTGCCACTTGGCAGATAATTCAGACTGATGGACTCACATATGGTTCAAGTCCTATTACCAGGGCTAAAAGAGCTTGAGCAATCATGCCACAATCTTTTCGTCCTCTTAACACAGAAGAAGAACACACTTTGTTGGCAAGGGGGGAGGAGACTACTACACCATAAACTATTAAGGCATCAAATTCTCATGTCCCATGAATACATTTACATTAGGAAAACGCACAATTTTCCATTGATCAACTTATGGAATGCTAACTTCAAATGCATCAAATGGCGTAAAAGCTTGTGAATACACCATTGTTTAGTTTTCAAGATTTGAAGCTAAGCACTAGGGACATAATTGCAATACTAGAGGATACCGTGAACACTACATCATGTCCTTTACCAATCCCTAATCCACATGCTATAAAGGTCCCATCTAACACCTTGGAGAGACATTCGATTGGTTCACGTGTTGTAGATGGTGGTCGTAATTTGGTCACTAGTTCTAGCATGGCTAAACTAATGGGCTTTCCTACCTCTGATTCTACATTCACATATTAGAAGGGAGTTAAGAACACTTCACTTATGGATTTGTTACTTAGCATAGGTGTTATGGATAGCCATTCTCTCTACAAAGTCTCTCACTCATTTCCAAAGGTGGTGCTTAGTGAGAGAACTTCCATCGCCATCGGAGTTGCCATTGTCGACAATATTGGGTCAATAATTCAAGTGGGAGGACATACACCCGGAGTGGTACTTTTTGATACAAGTGCCCAACTAGTGATTCTTGGAGTTCAATTCGCCAAGAAGATGGGCATGCTTTATTCCAAACTATGAAAATTTATGTGGCAGATTCGCACTGCTAGTGGGAGCGTAGAAAAGGTACTTGGGGAAAGCTCGGATTTGACTGCATTTAACTTCAATGAAGGTACATATTTGGAACTTTGCTTACAAGTCAGATGTTTAGTCATTAATGCCACTAATTATGATGTGATCATTGCCCTATTTCCATTAGGTTTCATAATTGTTCGATAATTGATAATTGGTTCGAACATGCGTATTACCGAGTGGATTAGGAGACTGATGGCCACCACCTAGGATACATACCCCTTGATTTACATGGGAATTGTAGTTTTAAGGCTCACCATGGTAAGCACACACCATTTCCTACATCTAACAAGCTAGCCACAAGTGGATAGAGGGAGATGAGGAGGAGATAACTTACGCTCAAGCTACTGAAAACTTGAGGATGATTGTTATTGACATTCAACATGGACCACAGGTTTTACAGAAGTTCAAAGTAGCCCACAAGCCCTTCGTCAAAACTTTGTTTACTTTTGAGAGCATGGAGAGCCATGGTGAACCGATTAAGCCATTACTTCGTCAGCTAATCACTTGGACACCACCTAAGGAAGGGATTACATTACTAGAGCTCTTTGGTGGTATTGGTACAGGTCTCAAAGCCCTACTATAGTCAGGGATGGTGGTTTGGAGGTATTTTTATGTAAACATTGATCTTATTGCAAAGCAAGTGGCGGCATTGAGAATGAGGGAGTTCACAACAAGATTTCCACAACAGTTTGCAACCACTACATGAGGTTAGTTTCACATTTTTGCCCTCTGACATACAATTAATTTATAATAAGCATATATAATTACTTGGCCTCGTCAACCTCATCATTTCAGGTTGGGAATGTCAAGGATTTTCAGCGACTAGATTTGGAGAAAACTTGAGTGACACAAGATCTGTCTTTTCACGGACATGATACGATTGATCACCTGGGCTCAATCCATTTCTCCTAAACTTGGTTATGTAATTGAGACACCCCTTCTCAACTTGACCAGAGGGAAAAAGTCCAAGAGCACTACACATTTGTTAAACATTACCTTGGAGAGCCGCTCCTACTTGATGCGGCACAATGTGGTTCCTATGCGCATCGGTTGCACAACTGGTGGACCAACTTGGCACCACTCTTAGTTCTGCAGCTAGCTCTGAAATACACTATTAGAGACCCCAACCTGTAGGTTTTTCACATATTGGATGATCAAAGTTCTTTTCAACTAGTTACAAGGCAAGAGAAACTTCCTTGGTTTCTTGTGAACATAATAGGAAAACCAAGAGGTGCTTGGCCCACCTTTGTCTCCTTCCCAGTAGCACACGCCTTTTAGGGAGATGGACTAAACCTGGTGTATTGTCATGCTTCAACCACTTGGGATGAACCAAGCCTAGAAGAAAGAGAAAGGGCTATGGGGTTCCAAACTGGCATTACTAGTCACACTAAGGTGACTAGATTGGAACGTAACGCTTTATTGGGCGAGAGGCATGGACCTGAACTCCCTTACATGGTTGTTGGTAACTTGTGTATTCTTTCAAATGTACATAACATCAACATTGATTTAATCAACTTGCAATTCTGGCGATGCAACCACATGGCACCCCAACCAAATACACTTACCTATTTTCAACACTCTACATTTCACTCTTAGTGTTGGGGGGAGAAGGTACCATGTAATTTGACTCAAGTTGTGTCTAATACACCTGGAGGTACATTAGTTTTTGGAGAAACAATTACAACCTTCTACAAATTTGCGCAGTTGGATAGTGGAGAACCTAATACACTAGGTTCTTCAAACACACTTTGCAACTCCATTCATGTGTTTCCAACTACCCTTTCGTTATGGGGAACCAGCTCACCAAGACGGAGAGAGACTAGGTCACAAACTTGTTAATTAAGTATGAGAATGTGTTCGCATTCTCAATGAAAGACTTAGGTAGGTGTAAGACCATGTAGTTTTCTATAGACCTTATAGATGAGACACTCGTCTATTGGAGGAGGCATAGGTTAAGCAAGCATGAGTGGGAATTGGTAAATGAAAGATGCAAAGAGCTCCATGAGACTGGTCTCATTCAGCCATCAAGTTCTGATTTCGCAACCGCTATACTAATGCCAACAAAGAAAGATTCAACTGGATTATGGACTAAGAAAAGGATGTGCGGGGATTATAGGCCTTTGAACCTAGTTACACCTCAAGATAGGTACCTTATGCCCATCCCTGAAGAATTGTTTGATAGCATTGGAGATTCAAACATCTTCACAATCGTGGATCTGAAGCAAGGTTTCAACCAGATTGTGTTGGTTGTGAAGGATCGTAAGAAAACGACATTCCATGGAAGCAACAAGTTGTGAGAATGGCTTGTGATGCCTTTTGGATTGAAGAATGCACTCGTCTTCTTTTAGCGAGTCATGGACTAAGTTCTTGAAGGGGCAAATTTCCTGAAGTGCTACATAGATGACGTCTTAATGCATAGCAAGGGACTTTTGTAGCACTTGGCTCATCTTGAGGAGTTATTCAAGAGGCTCCATGAAGTTAATATGAAGATCCATCTTAAAAAGTGTGAGTTTGCTGTCACCTCAGTAGTCTACCTTAAACACAAATTTCTTCCAAATGGTATTATGGTTCATTGGGCCAAAGTAGTAGCCACTTTGGAGATGCCCAATCCTACTGATGTTCACATGTTAAAGAGCTTCATCAGACTATGTAATTACTACAGAATTTATGTCTAAGACTATAGTACCATTGCTCATCCTCTCTATGCATTGTTAAAGAGGGATGTTGCTTGGACATGGAATGATGAAGCTCAGGAAGCTTTCAACACATTCAAGGAAAAGCTTTCAGAGTTCCCCATTCTGAGAAGACCTGATTTCAACGAGGTCTTCATTCTACACACTAATCGGAGTGCTCTTGGTATCGGAGCTATTCTTGGCCAATTTGATGAGGAAAGCAAGGACTATGTTATCGCCTAGGCATCCCGAAGCAATAATAAGGCTGAGAGCAACTACTCTTCATACGAGGGGGAGTGCCTTGTTATTCTATGGGCCGTCATACATTTCACGCTCTATCTTTATGGCACCAATTTCACTTTGTATACTGACCACCAGCCTATCAAGTGGTTGATGACCAACGATAAGCTTACTGGTAAGTTAGTTCATTGGGCGCTTATACTTCAAGAGTATGAGTTCAAGGTTATTCACCAACCTGGTATTACACATCAAAATGTGAATACCATGTTGCGGAGACCCCTTACTACCTTTGAAGATTTTTCAGAAGCCAGACAAAATTTTGACTAGATTCTAGATGCATCTAATTATCTTGCACTATTGTAATGTAACCTGGTTAAGCATCCCATTGTGGATATATGGGAAGACTTGGACACTTTGAGGTTTCTTTAGCATGGGGAGTACCCTCCCCAAGTTTAAATTAAGTCAGCGAGATTGCATACAACAACAGTCTAAACACTACTCATGGAGGGACAATCACCTCGTCCGATGCTTACCACAAGGCGACAGAGTGGTTCCACCACCACATGAACGGTTTGGTCTTATTCAAAAAGTACACTCAGAGTTTGGACACTTTGGAATTAAGCATACTTATAACCTTCTCGTTCTTCATTACCATTGGAGAGGTATGTATGTTCAAGTCCGAAATGTCATTGTTAGGTGTGAACAATGTGATAGAATGAGAACTTCTTTCTCCTTTCAATAATTCACGTTTTTTCCACTCCCTATTCAGGGCATCTTCTATTGTTGGTCATGTGATTTAGCTGGAGAGTTACCACAAACCTCTAGGGGTAATGTTTACATCATGATTATGATTGAACATTTTTCAAAGTGGGTTGAGCTCGTTGCACTACTGGACAAGTCATCATATAACACCAGCTAGGTTTTCTTACAATAGGTTCTAAATAGGTTTGGGGCTTATGCTGAGTGCCTTATTGATCAAGGATTAGGATTTAGGGGAGAATTCCAAGACCTACTTGACCATGCTTTCATTGACCATCGTCGGACTTCAAAAGATCATCCCCAAGCTGATGGCCTTGCAAAGAAGATGGTTCAAACGTGCAAAAAGGAACTTTGGAAGATTTGCCTCACTAAGAACAAAGAAGACTGGGACCTAGCCCTCCCTTACATCTCCATGGGTTATAGGATGTCTACACACACCTCTTTGTCTCATTTCTTTCTTTATTTTTTACTTTTTGGGGGACATCCCATTCCACCCTCTTCCATTGCTATTAAAATGGACCAGGTTGTGGACTTGGACTCCCTAACCACTTGGGCTAGGGTCATTGCAGAAAGGGCTACTTTATTCAGGAGGGTTATGCCCATGGCCATGGACAATCTGTCCATTGCACAACATTGAGACACCTTACGGTATCCACACACATGAGGTGACAGTTATAAACTTAAGGTGAGACAATTTGATGTTGGTGATTTTGTGTATCTCCAACGACAACTGAATGATACTTTAAACACTTCTTTTGGTCGCACTATTTTGAGGATTAAGGCGATCAGGCCTTCCGGTCACACTATCTTGAATATTAAGGCGATTAGGCCTTCTGATCGCACTATCTTGAGGATTAAAGCGATAAGGCCTTCAAGTGTGTTGGAGTTGCAAGGAGCTAACGAACGCACAATTTGGGATCATTCCAAAAATTGTGCGCCCTGCCACTTGTCGAACTTGGATCCTACCATCATTATGTTGATTTGGATTCCTCCACTTGATTATCCATGTCAAGTATGTCAAAGGATAGACAATGTTGATTAGATGCTACTTTGCGATAACTGTAATGGTGGATACCATTTCTTCTGCCTCAAGCCGGAGCCCATTCAGGTTCCCATTGGCAATTGGTACTATTCATCATGTTCTCTTACAGCACTTTGATTCCTACTCAGACCATGCCATGTTTTTCCTGGTTCAGGTCTGGGGGGGATACATGAGAATTTCATCTCAGCTTCTTTTTGTGCATTATATATATATGTGTGTGTGTGTGTGCATTTCTTTTTGGTTGATTAATTTATACCTTTGATTGGTTTTAGTCGTTTTGTTTAGTAGAATTTATTACGAATTTACACCTTTATAACACCGTACATCATAACACTACACGTCATAATAGCTGTCATGCCTGTACATGGCCTTATACATGATGGCTAGTTATGGGCATGCCCATGTGCGCTTTTAGGGTTAATGTACGGTCTTAGGTGACTATACATTATTAGGTACTTAAGGTTTCAATTTGTTGGTGGCTGCATAAAAGGCCAAACCCTTCCTTTTTCTTTTTAATTTTTCTAAAAGTCCTTTATCAGGAAAGTTTCCTCCATAATCAAATAGGATTTTTAGATGCTCATGACGGCCATTGCACAACCACCGTCTACATACATTACATGTTCTTCTTTCTTTGTAATATAATTTTTCTTTCATTTATATACATGAGAATTTCATTTCAGCCTCCTTTTGTGCATTGTATATATGTGTGTGTGTGTGTGTGTGTGTGTGTGCATTTCTTTTTGGTTGATTAATTTATACCTTTGATTGGTTTTAGTATTTTTGTTTAGTAAAGTTTACTATGAATTTACACCCTTACGACACCGTACGTCACGACACTACACGTCACGACATTTATGACAATTAGTACTTTATTGGTTCTTTTGTGAAAACTGTCAATTCTTTGGTTTTTTCAAAAATATTCAAAACATTTAATTTTCTAATTTTAAATAATTAAACTCAATGATTCTTTGATTTTTAAAAAAAAGGAATAAAAATTATAACTTATTAGAAAATTCAAATAACCATACAACATTGGTAGAAACCTCAAAAACATTTGGGTTATTTTTAACCATTAGAAATATGCCATCCTCAAACTAAATCAAGGTTTTTGAATTTAAATTTACCATTCGCTAGGTTTAATATCAACTCTAAAAGACCTCTTGTACAAAGGTGAAGTACCAATGTAGGTGTGAGTCCACCTTAGCTTGAATGCATTGAATGCTTAAAAGCTCCAAAAATCATGTGCACAAACTAAAATTAACAAAGGTTGGGGTGTGAAGAGTAAGAAGAATTGTTTTTTTAAATTCACAATTTACTAATAACTTCGGAGAAAAATGTCTTTACGACCTCATTCAAGGCTTGGGTGAACAAGCTAACAACACTACAATGATACCATTATAAAAACTAATTAAAAAAAATCTTGGGTTGTGTCTAAACGTTTCAAAGATTCAACTATTAAACTATTAAATCATGGTTCAATTATAATATTTCCAAGGTTGATGTAGGCTAACTTTTAAGAGGCCTCCCTCAAAAAGGTTAAGGCATGACATACCAATATAATTGTTGATTCATTTTAGCCTATCATCTAGTGACGATTATAGTTTAGGGTTACATCTTTGTACGGGCTATTTTTTACTTTGCTGAAATTCCATGTGATGGGCACTTTTTTCACACTGCATTTCTGTTTGATGGGCATAAATTTTTTGGACTTTTTCCACCTTCCAAATTGCATGTGAGAGGTACAAAACGAAGCCTTGAGTGAAAGACATGAAAACATACCCTACCTATGGGCTAAAGGTGATTCAGGTCCACCTTGGACACGGACCCTAGTACGCACCCATTATGGCGTACCTTTGTCAAATGGTACTGTACAATGAATTCACCCTGTATCTGGTCCAGGTGCAGGAGACACATGTTGGCCAAACAGTTTCAAGGTTAGCTCGAAATC
>Ga0116227_10014795_pt1 | contig 11761 bp, 7 predicted proteins | sample S1TSphgellanicum_FD_89693 | JGI IMG/M metagenome (GOLD analysis project Ga0116227, IMG submission 89693) | Host-associated microbial communities from peat moss isolated from Minnesota, USA - S1T2_Fb - Sphagnum magellanicum MG | ecosystem: Host-associated > Plants > Peat moss > Unclassified... | reverse complement strand
TTGTTTTTTTTTTTGCTTATCACCTACTCCCATCTCCTCTTTCTTCATGGCCTACTTATTCATCACCTACCTACCAGCTTTTGTCACTTGCTCCCATTGCCTCCTTCCTCATGGCCTACTTGTTTGCCTTCTCATTGCCTACTCCCATCACCTCCTTCTTTGCGACCTCCTTGTTCATCACTTGCTTGAATCGTTAACTCATTGTTTGTCGCATGCTTATGTAGTTTACTCGTCACCTTTGTGTGTCACCTGTTTGTTGCCTACCCATGTTGCCTATTCATCATTTACTTGCGTCACATGCTTGTCCCTTGCTCACTTGCGTGTCACATGCTTAGGTACCCACTAAACATGTTGCTCCTTGCTCATTACTTTCTTGTCACATGCTTCCTTTCCCATCCTTTCTTTCTACATGGTACTACCCCCTTACTTGCTTGTGTAGGTTCTAAAGTGAAAAACAACAAGGCCAATTATAGCCAAAGCCACCTTCCATTGAAGTAATTTTTTTTTTAAATTCCTTTTGTAACTATTGTGTTCTTTTTTCTTTTTTCCTTTTGTAATTGTCTTTTCCTCTTTTTTTCCCCTTTTGTAACTATTTTTTTCTTTTTCCTTTTGTAATTTTATGTTCTTTTTTTTTAAAAATCTTTCGTAATTATTTTCTTTCTTTTTCTTCCTTTTGTAACTAGTTTTTGCTTTTTTTCTTTTGTAATGCTCGTTTTTTCTTTCTTTGGTAATAATTTTTTAATTTTCTCTTTTTTTTGTAATTATTTGTAGTTTTTTCACTATTTTCTTTCCTAGATTTTATTATTATTTTTCTCTCATGTTTTTTTTTCTTGTATGTGTAGAATCAGACTTTTTTTTATTAGATTTTTTTTTCTTTCATTTTTTTTTCTTGTAAATGCAAAATTGGATTGTTTTCTTTACTAGATATCTTCTTTTTTTCTTTCATGTTTTTTCTTCTATATGTAGAATAGGTGTTTTGATTTTTCATTTTCCTTTGATATTTGCATAATGGTATTTTTTGCATTCTTTGGAGCATGTTGGCAAATTTTGGTAACTAATATCATTTATTCTATTTTTTTCTGATTCTTTTTGTTTTAGTTTTGTAATTGTTTTTAGTTTTCATCATTTTATTTTTTTTGCATTTTTTTCAATTTTGTTTGTTGTGTTTTTGTAGGTTTACTAGGCAAAGTCTCCTTATTTTAAAAGATTTGAGCATTGTTTTTTTTAAGAACTAATTTTGTGTCCTTGTAAATGTTTTCTCTTTGCTCATTTTTTCAATATTGCTTATTTCTTTTTTCCACTGATTTGGGCAAAGCTATTGTGATTGTTGAACAAAAAATGGAACAATCATCTAGAAATGAAAATAGGTCATTGGATATTTTCATGAAAGAAGTTGAAATAAACAATGAACCATTTGAAGAAAGATTTGAGATTATTTCAAACCCTCAAATAAAAACTAATTCAATTTCACAAATTGAAGATGAAAAAACAAAAAAATATTTAGCACAATTGCGTGAACAAAGAAATATATAGCAACCCCATAATCGAAACTCATTGTGTTGGTCTTTTTATTGCATTAATGATGGTGCAAAAGTTGATAACAAAGTTCCTCAATTAATGAGATGCCTTGTATGTTATGCTAATGAAATAACAATTACAAATTTCATAACACAATCAAGGAAAGGAATTATTTCATTTTTTAAAAATGAAATAACATTAAAAAAACATGTGAATGTTGATCATGTTGTTCCTATAAAGAAGTTTGAAAAAGAACTAAACAATTTTGGTAGAGCAATAATCACAAAACAACCAATTAAAAATAGACTTAACACTTCTATAATTTCAATTTCAAGTTTTTTTGGGTTCACAATCCCTTTCAAGAAAGATGAACATCAACAAAAAGAATTTTTGAAAATTTTATCATTGTTAATTATTAAAAACCATCTTCCAACACAGTTTGTTGAGAATGTGTGGCTGAAAAGATTTGAAATGCATTTATGTCCAAGATTATTGTTTCCATCCATAAAATAATGTTCTCAAAAAAGTTTTGCCTGAATTGGTGGAGAAATGCAAGTAGAAATATGTTTTATCAGGTTTTTTTATCAATTTTTTATGTCCATTTATAACTTCCGTCAATTGAGTTTCATCCTTGAATTTTATAATCAGTATTTCTGATTGGTCGATCATAATGATTGGTCCAGGTGGTTGGTTATTAGTAGTCCCCATGTATATGCACTTCCAGTTATAAAGTTTTATTGGTGAGGTTGCCAAAAAAAGAAAAAGCTAAACTTAGACATTTAATTTTATTATCCAGAGTGACATACTGAGCACTCTGGTGGGGATGCTCTAAATCACAATCTCGGAGTCCAAATTTAAGGCGAGAGTGAAGCAGCAACCTGCCAGTGGACCATGCTGGATGGATGATGTGTGAACAGGAAACCCTTTTTGCCTGTATTCCTGTCCAATATTGATTGTACTATGTACTAACAAACCATCCACACGTATCCACCTATCCAGCAGCTACCAAGTGCCTTACCCTTGTTCATGTGTTACAAGCTGCTAATTTGTAAACACAGGTGTTGAATGCCCAGAACCTAGAAGTGACAAGAACTTAGCAGATTCAGGGAGGACCATTGCCTGGCCCTTTGCGCATTCTGTCTTGGTTACTTTTTTTTAGTCAAAAAATTTCAATTATGTTGCAAAGGATGCAAGAAAGTCAAGCAATAGTGATAGGCCTAATTATTTCCGTAGTTCCACTCCTCCAGAACACACCTCCCATTGCCACGACTCACCTATTATAGACAACCAACACCTCCCATTGCCATGCCATGACTCATCTATTATAGACGACCGACACCTCCCATGATCACAACTCACTTATTATAGATGACCGATTGTTGAAATTGAGAGATTTTGACATTAGTCTGTGCTAACTTGACATCCTTTAAATTCTCCTCTTTTTTTTTTTTTTCGTTTAATACCTTTGTACAATTTTCCAAATCTGCAATGTGTTTATAAATAAAGTTTTGCACAGTTTTGATGATTGCCTGCTACTTACAAGCTGTATTCTTAGTCTGTTGTCCCAAACATGAAGTCAGATCTGGCAATAGGCCAGCATGCCCATCATGGAACATATTAAACTGGCCAAGGGTCTTGAACTCGTGGTATGGTTGCCTTGACTTTCACACTAGAAACCCACATGTGTGAATTCTTGAATTCCCTAAGCTTCAGAAAAATGGTATAATATGAACTAGAGGTCAAAAACCTAATGCATAGGGTAAACCCTAAACCCTCTTTCTTTCTTTCTTACAATGGGTATTCTCATTTGTTCATAATAATAATAATAATAATAATAATAATAGTAATAATAAATAAATAAATAATCCTAATGTGTACAATCACACTATTTACAACCCATCTTTCCTTATATTCTCTTGAAATTGTTGTCAATTTGTTGTCGGCATTTGTTGTCCTTGTTTCCCGGGGGAATATCATTGTGGCATCCTTTATGATGACACACTGACTGACTACAAATATATGGCCCTCCTAAATGTGTGGTTGTGAGCATAATTTGTTTGAGCCCCGGGGGTGACCACACATCTGAAACATGCATGCAAGCAACTTTTCCTTTAACCTAGTCAGAGAGCCCTCAATTCATAAGCCTGAGCTGCTCCATCCATCCATCCACTAGAGTACAAGCTTGCGCTGGCCAGCATGCAATATTCTTACAACCCAGCACCACATAAACCGGGCTGCCCATAATCTTTCCGTTCCATCCAAATATTATTATACGACCGGAATATGAACTTTGAGGGGCCCCTCCCCTCCCTTTTTCAGGGCCAGAACTTACAATGATCGAATTTTGTTACACGTGGCCCCCCCAAAATGCCAGGGATTTTCAGTTTTCTTGCTAACTTTTTTCAGCCATGTGCAAATTCAACTAATCGGACGTACAACTGATGATATTCGACACAAAATAATTCACTAACAAGTCTAGCTGAAAAAGGGTTTTTTTTTTTATTATTGACATCTTTGGAAATTGTTGACAATTCTGAATTTTTAAATTTTGAAACTGCCTAACCTCAGTTTTTTTAAATAAATAAATATTTGACACACAAAGTGCCGAACATTAGTCTTATAGGTACAATATTGCATTTTGGTATGCAGTTTTATTGGCAAAATGGCCCACAAAGCAAATGTTTGAAAATTTTCAGAAATTTGTTTTTGGTTGTCCCCTCAGCCACGGTGAACCAGCACCCACATTGGTATCAGAGTTGTGTGGGTATTGATTTTTGAGAGAACATATGGTCATGAGTATTCTACATTTTATAACTTTCAGGAAAGATTTCAATTTTTTTATAAATATTTCAAAACTTTCTAAGGTTAAATTTGTTTTTAGGTCATGATTTCAAGAGAAGCGCATACACCAAAAAATAATAATCAAAGTGCTCGAGAAATTAAAGCTATGACAAACAAAAATCAAAGCACATACATATGGACAAAGAGAAAACCCAAACACATAACTTCAAAGCCACCATGGGAGAAACCTTAAACCTTAATATTACCCATTTAAGACACTTAAACCCAATTAAATCTTCAAAGGTTGCCTCCACCAAAAACAGGCAGATAAGAGGTTTCGAATTTCACTTTGGTTCTACCATGATCAACAATTCATGAGTATTGAGTTCTTAATATTTAAATCCGATTAGGTCAAGTTCTCAATACCTAGATCCAGAACCATCGATTTTAACACTTGGATCTTAGTACCCCGCACCACACCAGTTAATACTTTCACCTTTTTGAGTGACGGCTCTTAGTGGCCATATTAAGCTCAAAAAATGTTAGATTCGAACTCTGAGACCCTGCTTAAGGCCCACTTTAGACAAGGGTCCAGGGTCCAATTTCCCAGGAACCAATTTGGACTGATTTGAAACAAATTGAATCCTTGAGTTGGACTGTACTAGCCTGATTCTCAGTTCTCAAAATCATGAGCTCTCCTTGACGCCTTGGTAAAAGCAATGCTTTTGAAGACATTTTTTCTTTCTTTCACTAATGCCTTTCAACTTTGAACCATTTAAGATCTCAATTTGGGCATATATGTGATGTTGGTATGAAGATCCTTGTTTTGATCATATTAAAAACCCTCTTTTCAAAATTTGGGGTGCTACACCACAATTCATAAGCAAGCCTACTAACATTCCGTGAAGCCTATAACCCAATTCATAACTAATTGAAAAAACGTTCAAATAATCAATTTTAATTAGGGTTGAGTTTGAAATTATCTTATTTTTAAAGAAAAAATGATTTCAAAGAGAAATTGAAATCTAATTTATTCACTATGTTTATTCTAATACTTTGGGGTACTCTTACTTTAATTTCTTTAAATTGATTATATCTTAGAAAAAAAGTATTGTGTTAGTTGAAGGTGGATCCTTCAATTGGAAAGAATGACAATTCAAATATGACAAAGAACATTTTCCAACTTATTCCTCTTCTAAAAATCAGCTTTTTCGAATACCAACTTTCCCATTGGCTTCAATTGTGTATCATGTTTTAGAATTTCTTTTTAGCTCTACCTTCCATTGATGATAGGTTCTTTGGATGATGTGTGAATAAGGGAAAGTTGGAAATGTTGAACAATGGATGGAACATTGGACAAAGTGTGGGTTAGGGTTGAAGATAAAAAATATAGTGAAGGATGCGTGGGTCGTAGAAGACAAAACTTTTGGAAACTTTTGACATATTATCCAATTTTCACAATTAGTGGGCATGCCCACAATTAGTAACATTTGCATTTCAAATTGAACTGCATTTAGTTCATTTCACTTATTTAATGTTTGTCATCAAAAAATAGTTAATACCATAACATTACAATAGTTGTTAAAAAAATGATTAACAAGTAAACTGATTTTTTTTTAAAATTTGTGAGTCCAAATCAGATATAAGGAGCCACTTGTTAAGATTGTGTCCTTCTTGAATTTTTTTAAATAAAATATTTTGCAAAATATGCTTAAAACAATGATTTACAAATCAACTTTTTTTTTTAAATTGTGACCTAAATAGATGGTGCATTATATTTTAATGTTAAGGTTTATATTTTTAAAAATCCACAAAATTCCATTTTCAAATCACTTCAAGTTTTTTTCTTAAAATTATTTTTAAAATTTAAGCATCTAAAAACATTGGTTACACTATTTTAAATTTTTTTTGGGAGATTCCATATTCATTATATTCATTTCAATTTTTTTCAAATGTTCCCATTATACATTAAGATTATTGATATACAAGTTCATCCAAAAGTTTGACATTAATTTAAATAACCACTTAAGACAATGAAAATTAAGCAATGGTTATTTCCCAAAATGATTCCTTGTACTTAATTTGGACTCATGTGAATAAACAAATGTATTTAAATATCCCACAAAAATTTGCCAACATTTGTAATTATTTTCTTCCTACTCCACAAATTTGGGGTCATCGCACAAGGCAATTGTGAACTACTCATCCACAACATCTTATCTAATCCACATTTTGTTATCCAAATTGATGTGGAAAATGCATTCAAATTGATTTCCAAGGTCATCAACTTTTTTTGTTTTGGGCAAAGGCATGGCTCAGTGGATTTTTGTTTCACATTATTAATGCAAAATCCCCTTATATTGCAATCATCATAACCATGAAGATGATGGCATTATCAGTTTGTAAAAATCAATATCTAGCAAAACATCCCCCTAGAAAGGTCTTTCTTTGCCATAATTCATTTCATGGCATTTTATTCTTCAACTTTTTACTTTCATTTATTTTAAACAACATTCACATCTCAAATCTTTCTTTTATCATTAACATTTGAATATTTTCCTACCCAATTAGAAATTATAAACATTTATGTGCAACCTCATATCTAGTTGTAGTCACAACAAAAGAGCCACTAGTGATAAGGTTGGAGTCCTTGCCAAGGACTATAACATGCACATGGTTTCCATGTATTGGTTTATTAAACAACAAAACTAAATTTTAAATATATTTTTTCCTTTCTAAAATATATTTTCTAGATTGGATATTGATATTGAAACCAAATATGACCCATATTATAATAGATTTTTATTTTATTTTTTGTGTCAAACTCTACATTATTATTGAATGTAAAACTTTTTTAAAACCATGAATTGTTAAGAACATTTAGAATTAGAATCAACATGTAATGCATGTGCACCTAAAAGGATCAACACATGTAGTCATTCTTATGAAGTTAGAACCTATAATAAGTTTGAAACATTTTGTGAAGGTTTGAATAATAAAAAGCATTTTCAATTCTAACAGAGTTGAAAAGCACTTTGTCAATATAAATGTTGTGTATGACAAGGATTCTGATAACATAACAAATGGCTTCAAATTCATGGGATTTTAACTTCATGAATAAACAAACACAATCAACAAAAGTGAATAATTATTTCATTAAATATAATAAATGAACCTTGTTTTCAAAGTAGGGTAAGTGTATGTTTTCATTGCATTGAACAAATGTTTTGACTCTTTTTTATTATCACTACACCTAACTTGCAAATGTGTTGCATGGTCTCCATTAAGCATCATTTATTTGTTAATGAATTTCATTCTCCTTGGTATGTTTATCTCTTGCCCTTGGTTTTCTTAATTTTTTCCCTAATGAAATTACATGTTATGTAAAGCATTCAAAGAAATTTCCTAGTGTATTTGGAAGGCAACTTATAGTTGTGAATGTCCTTCTCAAAAAACAAGGGGGGAATCTTACTCCTACTTATAGGTGTTAGGTACCTCTCACTTCTATATAGCAAACATAATATCATTTTTGGTGACAATAATAAAATAACTTGTACATCAAGTATTGTATGAAGTCAATGCCACATTGGCCTATAAGCAAGCATACAAGGTTGGATGAAAGTAGATGTAAAATAACAACACCAATCATAAAATTGGTGTACATTGAATGTTTTTAATTGGATGATTAAAATAGCTATTGTGCATTAATTGTAAAATTTCACATTATAAAATAAGTTTTTAATAGGTTTGTTTGAAATGTAAGTAATTTTGAAATCCATTTTTTGTCAATGAACTTTCTTGCGAAATATGTGGTAAGTAGGCTCTAACAAATATATTTTCTACTTTTTATTAAAACTGACTTTCAAAAACACATTGTTCTTTATGTCCTTTACAATAAAAGAGTCGTTAAATGTGAACCAAGAGTATCTATGTTTACAAATTTACCATCTAACAAACAAGGCTACTTTTGGTTTACTTTTTAAATTTATTTTCTCCTTTTCTTTCAAGGATATAATAATCACACATGCATTCTTGAAGGTTGGTTATAATAGAAAATATATAATCTATTTGTTAAATCCTATTTCATGATATAGGGTAAAACTAGAAACTCATTTTTTGTGTCCACTTGATCTTGCTTTGATCAAGTGGTGTGAAAATACACTTAACTTTTGTGAATTCGCACAAATTATCATGGGTGTTTCAAGATCCTAGAAAAGAAAATGGCTACTTCTAATTGGCCAAACATATCAATTAGCCCGCATGTGGCATTTAAATGTTCCTTCATTGTATAATATCTAATATTTATTATTTGTCTATGGGGGATGAACAAACATTTAACATTAGATTTGGACATTGTGGTAAATAATGGTATTGGCCCAAATACAATGGATTGCAAGAGATGCTAAGTCCCCCCACTCCAAACTACATGTGATCTACATATATATATCTAAGTTAATGATAAGCCTTGTGTTTTATGGTGGGTAAGGCCCATGGGTAGGGAGCTGTGACATAAAGAAAGCTCGGTATGGTGAAAAATCCATGGATCGGTTGCTTCAATTCACAAAAGATAATTAATTTACATTTGCTTATATGTGGCCTTGAAAATGCTTTAAGAAACACATAATTTCCCTTAGAATTAGGGCTTTTGCACAAATATGTTGTAGCAAACACCAATGATTAAACAATTTCTGAATATAAGATATTGAAAATTTGTGTTATTTAATTGTTACCATTTTTGTGTATTAGATCAGCCATGTATTTATGTTCATCCAATTTCTTAGAACACATATTTGTTATCTCTTAATTATCAAAACAATAAGGATATAGTATAACTTGTTGACATAGTATAATAATATTTATGATGTAATATCGATCATTAATGTCAATTTTATAATTAATTATGATTTTTTTATGTTTTTCATAAAAAAAATTTCATTACAAAATGTTGTAACTTGTCAAATCATATTTTCTCATGAAGAAAATTTTTGTGAGTTGTTGTCAAAAAATAAAATTTTAATGTGTTTTCCTTTATATTGTTTGGAATTTGTATGTTCTTTTATTATATATGTGTAGATTTGTGGGAAAAAATCAATAATGAATTTTTATATGTTTCATTTGAAAAAGATATAAAGAAGAGAATATATGTTAAAGTTTGATAAATAAAAAATCTTTCAAAGTTGTTATATATCCAAATTGTTACACTTAATATCACAAAGCAATTTGGAATTGCTACCAAAATTTGTAAATGGACCATATGTGGATTGCATATGGATTGTATAATAACCATATATTCACCATATAGAAATTTTATTTTGATGAAATTATTTAAAATATATTATACTAATCTAAAATATTGTAGAATTATGGAGAATTCACTATTAGTCAATTCATTATTTCACTATTGTAAATTTAATGAGTGAATTCACTATTTTCATATCAACCAATCCTTGATAACCAAGGGACATAATAAATTCACTAAATTTCTTGTGTAATGTAATTGGGACAATTTCATTGAAAATCTAGAAAATTCCTTAATGAACTTGGTCACACCCCATACTAGTGAAACATGTATTTTACACAAAGCACAAAGCTCTTTAGCAAGTGCCATAATAGTCCTATATGTACAATAGGCGTTCATAACCCACTATACTTATCATAATTTTTAACATTTGATTTGTAACAAAGCAATTTATGACTACCATACTTATACCACCCTTTCAACATAAAATGACTAAAAGGTGGAAATTCAAATTTTCAAAATTAAACAAATTTGGACTCAATACACAATGATTGACCATTTAAATATCTCAAAGGAGTCATCACCTTAGAACATGTCTTTCACAAATTATTTAACCTCTTTTTGCATTCAAGGTTCAAAAAATCATTCAAGAAAAGGTTATTACAACAAGATGAATAAATGTCCAAAAACTTCTCATACATTCCATTGATGAATAGAGATGACCATCTAAATGCACATTATTGTGAACATGAAAGTCTTACACCCAACTATTCTAATGAAAATATTGCGGTGCCCTTGTATAAAGTGACAAAACAAAAGGAAAACAATATTTCAATGGTGGATTATCATTTTTAAAGTTCCACAAATGATACAACACAAAAAGTTGCAATAGAAGAGACCTTGACAAATGTTAATAATATAAAACAATAGTACAATATTTTAAAGTAGCAACAATGTTGATTTCAATTCAATTTAAAATATTTTATTATAAAACAAAGTCAACATGGGGCTATCTTCCAATATGAAGTTACATTCCATGCCATCTTGAATTGTTAACTATTCCATTTACTTGAAGAAAGATCTTGAACCCAATCTACTTTTGACAATACAATTTAAAGACTCTACTTAGAAAAAGACTTAACTCTACATATAAGTCTTATCATTTAGAGATTTTGCCCATAGGCCCCACATTGCGGTTGACAAAAAGGGGTCACAAACTAAAATGGTGAGGTCAAGAGGCAACAAAAAAGTGGTTAGTATTTTAGTGATCCTACTTATGTTAACATAAAACATTTGTAGGGGCTTCCTAGGTTTCATACATAAAACTCTTTGTCTAACTATTTAACAACTTCGATATAAAGATACACATATTTCTTCTCCTCCTTTCTAACAAAGGTTTTGTTAGAACTTGTGTTTTGTTTCAAAAAGCAAATAATCCACTAAACCTTCACTGTATGTGACTACCCATCACCCACTTGAGTTTGTGACAAAGGGAGAAAAGAACCTTGGGAATAACTTCAATAGTGTCTTTGAGATCTAAACATCTTTTGATGTTCCTCTTTGCCAAGAAATTGTCAATTAGTTAAACATTGATGTTATATCCCTTACTATCATCCAATACACAAAGTTGGTATATATATTTAGTTTTCCTTGTAAAAAAAACATGTAATAAACTTCAAACCTTTCTCTAACCAATGAAACTCTAGTGATATACAAGCACAATGCCAATTTGTTCATCTACTAAATACTTTTGCAATTACCAAATGTTAAACATGAAAACATGTATATACAAAGGTTTTTAAACATTTGTATGCACATCATGAGAACACAAATTGTACAAGTGTATGCAATATGTCATGACCATTTCTCATTTTTCAAATTGAAATTTTTTCTTATATGGTGTTTAGCTACTTGCCATTTTTCCTTAAATTTGTGGAGGGTTTAAGGATTTTATTTTTTTTTGGAGGGTCAAGGAAGCTTGTTGCACACCCTCAAGCCTTCAAAAACAAAAAAGATGGACTTATATTCACCCTTAACCCTTTGAAAAAACAAAGAAAAAACATGTACCTACCCCCCCCCCCCCCCCCCCCCCCCCCTCCCCCCCCCCCCTTAAGGAAAAAATTGGGCCCCCCCAGGGGGCGGTTTGGGTTTTTTAGGGGGGTGGGAAAAATTCTTTTTGCGAAAAAAAATTCTTCACCCTTTTTGCCGGGCCAAAAATCCCCT
>Ga0116227_10014794_pt1 | contig 11763 bp, 7 predicted proteins | sample S1TSphgellanicum_FD_89693 | JGI IMG/M metagenome (GOLD analysis project Ga0116227, IMG submission 89693) | Host-associated microbial communities from peat moss isolated from Minnesota, USA - S1T2_Fb - Sphagnum magellanicum MG | ecosystem: Host-associated > Plants > Peat moss > Unclassified... | reverse complement strand
TTTGCAGAAGGAATTGAAAGAAAATAATACTATGGTTATAGCTCACAATATGCTTACTCATCATCAAATTTGCAATCCACCATAGAAATAATCTACAAATTTGCATTCATCAGGTAGATAAAAATGCTATATATGTATGTATATTAAACACGAAATCAAAGCCAAAAATCTCCAAGCTTCGACATGACACAAAAAAAGGTTAGAGCAACATTGAACTATTTAAGTTAAATGAAGTTTCTTGTATCATACTATCTTGAAAGCCTATAATTACCTACCTTCATCTACAAATACCATAGTGAATTATACCTTTATATAGCATCTTCTTGAACATCATTTATACCATTCAACGAGTGTTGCATCTCATGAATTCAACTTCTGAACTATGAACACCTCAAATGTCCCTTGGAAAATCCAGCCCAACATCGTCATGGAGGACTTCAACTTAGTTGCTTCTGAACCCGTTTAGATTTTCGTAGTGGGGTCAATTCTCGAAGTGCCCAAGTATTATGACTCATAGTAGAACTTTTCACTTGTGGAACAATAGTAGCACAACGTTTTTTGCGCACAGGGGCATCACCTTCTGACATTTGCATGACATCTGAAGTTTGAACTTCACCTTGTGAGGTTGGCTCTGGAGAACCATTAACAAATTGACCAGACAACGGCGAACCAAATAGTTCCGATGTCTCCATGGGCTCTTGAGATGCAGTCTCTTCAAGTGGAGCAACCATTTTTTCAACTGTATTAGGGGTGGAAGTTTGTAACTCAGGAACGTACATTTGTGCAATTTTTGTAACTATAGAGGTGTCTTTCACACCTAGTCCAAGTTAGTCATGTTTGAAATTGGGGCGTTTACCGTTTCGTCATCAACGAACAAGAGCTGATGCAATTCTTTCATCTCTGAGCACAGTGCACTTAATTTGCCACTCAAATGCAAGACTTGACTTTCCAACCCTTTTTGCCAATTCCCTTCTGGTTGCGAAACATTCCCCCAATGAGTTAGTCGTGTAGGCTTGTGAGACGTTGGTTTGTACATAACAACCCAGATCTTGACACCACTGTAAAACAAGTGTCCTATGTGTATAAATTACAAAATTCCAAATTAAAAAAAGTGCATAATTCTTTTCATCAAATATTATAGACCAAAATTATATAGTATCAGAAATGACATTAAGTGGAATCGAAAGGTACCATTGTTGTTGCATTGGGTTGTATAGTAGTTGCATCCTCATGAACAATCTGTGCATTATTATCAGTTGCAACACCTTTCACAACAATGGCCTGCATGCACCAAAATGCATTTGAAACTTGATATAAATTTGTCGATTTCTTGTTAGTAAGCTTATTAACTTGGAGAGCAAGAGACTTTCATGAAAAACCACTACGCACCTTAAGATGAATCCATTGACCCAATGCCCACCACCCACAAGTGCTTAGGTTGCGTACCTTGGATCGGTTCTCTTTCATTTGTGTGCTTTCAACAATGCCATCTGTGTTTTTCTAGTATTGAATCATGTTCGGCCAGACTTTGGGTGGGCAATTGGGATGATGATTTGAATCACCATGCATGAGCCAATGTTCTTTCCATTTCCTTTGAGCTAAAGTTAGGTGATGTTTCAAGTATTTTTCGATGTAGCCATCTTGTAGTGGAGGGTTGTATATGAAGTGTGCCTCAACTTGTCTGTAGATTTCATCCTTTTGTTCTTGTGGATGTCGATCCCAATGTCAGATTCTAAGGTCTAATATTCGATACGCAATGTCCTTCACAACATTTTGCCATTTCGCCTTCAATCCAATTATGTTGCCTGCTGCATCAATTGGAATATGAACAGGAATGTTCCGATTTTCAGCCAAGGACTCCTTCACCTCCTTGTGGTATTGTTCATGCAAACATTTGTTTTCTCTCTTTCGTATTGCCTCTAATTCTTTCTTTGAAACTGGATCTGGAATAGCAGTTGGAGGGGCAATTGTGGTCTACACAAAAGGGGCAAATTCTGATGGGACTTGGTGATATGCATCTCGAGCTTGTGAAAACTATGGTGTATACCCTAGGTGTGGAAGACCTCGGCTAGAGCTACATTTTGTTGTAATCATGTATTGATTTGCCTTGAACTGAGGTGACCCTACATACATTGGAGATTGCATTGATTGTGGTTGAGTTGTGGCCATCTACAAAATTCAAGCAAATTTAAATCAAAATGTTTGATTCATTACAACTTTTGTGCGCCAAACTACTAATCTTCCTGCACTAATTACATCATCGATAGATATTTTTGGAAGTTGCTTACTGAATGATGGAGCCATTACAACTTTACAACATACAACAATTTCTAGAATATTTTATATCAATTCCACATCCGATGCTAGTGGATAACTTTGCATATCCATGGACCATAACTATTTTAGATGTTCATTAAAAAAAATCCTGTAAAATACTATGATTATAACATGTAGTCTAGAGCAAAGATAGAACAATAAGCAAATACATACACCAAACTTTTTGTACGAGTCTTGAGGAGTTAAGGCACTTGATAACTTGTAAACTTTGTAACACTAGTTTTTACTGTACTGGTATGTGCAACTTGGCCAATTGTTGCGGGCTTGGGATGAACTTGCGTCACCGTGATGCGCTTTTCAAAGTTTCTACAAGGGGATGAATTCGGACTGATCTCCTCCAACTCCTCCATGTTTGGTAGATATTCAATTGCAGAGGAATCTCCGCTAAGAGATTCAGTGAAATCTCCACTTAGAGGTGGCAAGGGTGAATGGTTCGTCACAATGAGGTTTTCTATCCCAGTGCGTGATTGCAACATGTTAGCAGCTTCTTGGGTCATCGTGACATTAAAAGTGTAGGAAGTGTAGGAAGTTTATGGAAATACTTGCTTGCTAAAATTAAAATGCAAGAAATGAAAGAGGTTTGTTTACAGATGGGACAAACTATTGGATGACACTCAGGAACAAGTGAGTTCTAAAAGAATGATTTGAGGGATATTATGTTGTGTTGCACAATAGCATCGAAGGCTCAACTTTGGTTTCGTTAATTGATAGATCATAAATTCCAAGGAATGTAACTAAATGTAATAATGAACAAATTTGTAGCACAACATGAAATAGTTATGTAATGTTATTTCGTATATGTAGTTTTTCAAGAGTAAAATAATAAAATAAACATTTAAAAACATGACAGTAAATGCCAAGATTGAGATTCTAATCCCTCAACTTTCAAGCAAATTCTTGAAATGTAACCAACTAATAAATCTAACTTTGCATACCAAATGTTGTCATGACCAAACCCTATGGAAGCAGCAACGGGTTACCCTTATATATTTATTAGGTGGTAGCTCGAACATCTATTTACGAATCCAATGATTAATTCATTTTGAAGGTCCCACCCAACTTTTTTTTTCACTTTTGTGATCTGGAAACATTCACAAATTTCTCCTTTTTTTGTGCATTTTTCTTCAAATTTACACTAAATCAATAAAATTTCCAAAGTTTCAAAGTTTTTTGGTAGCCACACTACGAAATTCACCAAATAATGAAATCATCAATCCCATGTTGAAATATAAAATATTCATGTTCATATTTTAAGGTATTTAAAAATTTCCTCCACATAAATTAATTCTTGGATTCTTTTGAAAACTTCAATATTTTCACCAAACAGAATTTTCAAAACATGTTTAATCATCTTTATTTAGTGCATGCACAACAATTAATGAAATACTAACCAAAATTTTCAATTTTTCAACTTTACACATATATAGTTATTGGGTGGTTCACTCCCCATGAATGTATAAATTTTCAATCAACAAAAAGTATTAGCTAGAATTTTCAATAAATATCCTAGTGAAATTGCATATGTTATTGCCATGAAAGAAGATCACAAGGAAACCCCAAATTATAGTATCCTTTTGCGATGAATTTTCACACTGTGGCAACAAAAAATTTTGAAAATTTGGAAAAAAGAAGTATTGTAAATTTTTTTTAATGGAATTTTTACTTGATTTTAAATCACTCACTCACAACCTAGCTGCAATGTGGGTTGTTGAAAAAGGGTACCATAATAATTTGTAAACTAGGGAAATAAAATTTCATTGTAATTAACTTTTAAAATGTAAGCTGTATATGCAACCATGGCAAAAAATTCATACTTCAAATGTCATGGAATTTAGAAAATGCCATAATTAAAACTCTAGAAATTTAGTTTTACATCTTCAAATTCCAAGTTTGGTTCAAGCCCATTTGAAATAAACTTTAAAAATAATTTTCCAATATTTTACTGTATATTGTATAAGTGTTTTGCAATTTGTGCTAATCAAATATTGGCATATTCTCCTAGTTAGTAATTGCCCATGGAATATTCTTGTTAATTATTTACTAATAGCAAGGACTAAAACTAATAATAATCAAATAAAATTTAGGAACATTGTTAGATCTAAACATCAAGTAATCAAAATCATCTTCAAACAAGTGAAATTGCACAAACTAACATCAACCTACATTTCATTATACCACATAATCAAAACAATGAATTCATGGATGTAAATACCTATGGTCTCATTGATAGTGTGTTTTTTTCATTTTTCACATGTAGCATAGGTTATGATAATCCCTTAACATCAAGAGTTCCACATACTTTGCTTGAAAATGGTTGTCAAATAACAAGGGAAGAACTAAGCGAATTGTTAACACATGATTGTACTTTTCCTTTGAAATACAAGAGGCAATTTTTTGGAGAACTTTATGTATAGGGGAATGCCCACACCTTCCTTGCTATGTGGGCCTTCCAAATTGAATATCTCCCTCGGATTACCTTCTAGATTTGAGATCTTTGAGGCCGATAGGCTGAGAGAGGTCAAAAATCTAGAAGGCCTGAACAATGGGAGCTCCCCTTGCGCAAAGGTCTGGCCAATTTTTCTTGTTTTTGAAATGACAAATAAAAAAATTCATGAAACTTTCAAAATTTGGACTTGGCTTTTGGAATTTGGGAAGTTTCGATAAGTTAGAGGTTAAGAAAAGTAAAATAAATAAGAATTAAGCTGGGGAGTGACCTGAAAATACAAAGAAAAAATGATCGGTCTTCACCTGGTGGGTAACAACTTTGGCTATGGGCTACGTCTGCACAAGGTGGAGTCAAATGCAAAAAAATCCCAATATGGCCTATTGTTGAAGGTTTTACCACGTAAAATTAAAGTTTTTAGTTTCTTGAAATAATGGGGACTCTATGAGATTGAACTTCAAGCAAAGTTTTGTAAGAAATGGAATGCCCATTGTTATGGAGGTAATTTTACCATGGATGTTACTTGTAGTCAATTTGAACTTTTTTTTATTTTCTATTTATTCGGATGATATGATGGGTCAATTATTTGCTTTATTTGTTTTAATGGTAGCAGTTGTGGAATCTGCTATTGGGCTGGCCCTTTTGGTTATACTTTTTCGAATTCATGGGACTATTGCAATGGAATTTAGTGTGGGTGACACACCCAACACTTAAAAAAAATGTCAAGTTTTTACATATAAAGTAAAGTTCTGGAATTGGGGTTAATGTGCAAATAAGGGACTATGAGTTTTGAATTTTTGTAAAGGCTTGGCCTACATGAGTTTTCTATGCCATAGAGCTATTGTCAAGTTTTTCCCACTATGCACAACAAGTTTTTATTAGAGACTTGTGGGGTGTTACAGGAAAAGATAAAAAATGTTGGTGGGATTTTTTAAGCACCTGCCTCTATGGCCCTTGTGAAAGGGCATTCCACATACCTAGATCAACTTTTCACACTATGGAGGGTGTCCTCCAAAAGTACCCTAAAAACACTGATAAGTTTCTACAAGTATTTTGTGGTTTTTAGAATCCATGATAGATACCAACTGGTCATCACCTCTGGTATATAAACACATACCCATTGGTTTTCAAAATATTCAAAGAACTAAGGATGACATGTAAGCATGGTTCAATACAACATCAAATATTGGCCAAAGAACCACTGGTTTTTTGTTGCTCTCTTGTGAAGACCATTGATTTTTTAAGGTTTTTGAAGTAACTGAAATTGGTAATCTTTGCTTTTCAAAACATTTTAAAGAATTGGAATCATTGGTTATTTGATTCTGAAATATTGAAAAAACCAAAACCGGTGGTTTTTAAAAAATTCAAAGAACTACTTAACACTTGAAAACCCTCCTGTCTTCATATATTACAATTTTTTGGGACATTTAGCTTCTTCTCTTTTACAAAGCTATGTTAAATATGACCACGCTCTTGGAAATGGCTATTAGTTGATGCAAAAAATGGGTGACAAATAATTATCAGAATACGAATTACATGCAATTGATGAGAAGGTGCAATAAGTGTAGTCAAGGGGCCCTAGTTTTTTCCTTTCAGTTTAGAAGGGGGCAAGGGCTAGGGAAGGGGTTTTTCATTTTTTCTCTTTGTTCCCAATATGTTTCAACTATGTTCCCATCAAGTTTTCAATATGTGCCCAAGTTCAATGTGTTTCCCAACATGTTCCCAATAGCACCTCATTTTAATCACACACTAATGTGGCTTATTTTGTTGCCCCAAGTGTGAATCCTATTTTGTGACACCTTGAGTTCATGTGAAAGGAAATTGTATTTAAATTGCATGATAAACATGCTTTCTCTAAGTGTGATCCTATTATTCAATTGATTTTTCCTTTTAATTTATTTTTTAGTGTGGCCTGTTGTTGACCAAAGTGTGAACCAGTTATAAAATAAATGAACTCAACATATGAACATTGTTGTGTAAGGTATATATTTTAAAGAGTTTGACATGAAAATAAGTTGTACTCAAATGACATGTTGAACATACTTTTTAAAAATGTGAACACAATATTCAACTAAGTTTCCCTTCTCAAAACTTGATTTTTCTAAATTTTTTGAAGTTTCATGACAAAATCACTCAAGATTCAATCTTTCATTGTTCACCTTATGAACATTTTTTTGCAAGGTATATATTAGTGTTATCTAGATATTGATTTTTTTCAATACTAGGTGGGGGCGATTATTGCAAAATTTTGAAATTTGACTTACACATAGGGCATTAATTTTTTTTCTTAGATTTTTGGGACCAACCAGGTATTAATTTCTTGGAATGGCCAACACACTAAGGTATCAATATTCTTTTTTTAATGGATTAATATTTGCTGGGTATGCATAAGGGCCAGTTATTGCAATAATCTACCTAGAATTGCCCAATATGGTTACACATATTGGTTGGCTTTTTGTAATAACCTAACCTAGAACCACCCAATTTGAGTTCACGTACATACATATTGGCCTTTTTTTCAATGAAAGCTTGAAATGGGGGTGGCAACCATTGAAAGGCAAAAGGCCTCGAACCATCTTGACAATCTGTGTCTATTCATGGACAATAAACAACCATTGTCAAAAGTGAAGAGAGAGTGACTTTGCATGAAAGTGTGTGAAGAAAATGGTACAGTGTTTTCGAGCAAACGACAAACCCCCAAATGGATAGAATATTTAGATGGAAAATATTGAATGAAAATATATGAAGAAAAACATACAAATGAAAAAAATGGATGAAACTTGAATGAATAACCTACTTGGGTCATTTTCAATGTTTCCCATCAATATCAGGGTAGAGTATTACAAAGTAATACCCATCTAGCAAGTTATTTTAAGGTGCTGAAAATTTTAATATTGGGGTTGGGTAGGGTCTTACCTGGGTATTCAAAATATTAAAATCTAGTAGGTGGGTTATTTGATATCCAGATCTGGACCCGAGTTGATAACCCAATCACTTTTCAATACCCTGGCAACATTAGTATATATCCCATTTTTGAAGAATCAAATATGAAAAGAAATCACACTTGAATTGAATGGTATACCTATGAGTGTGACCACATTCTTAACTGATTTTTCCTTCCAATACTTGTTTTTTGGTAATTTATTTTAATTTTTAGTGATAAAAATAATTTAAAAATCAATATGTTCCACATCAAAAGTCCAAATCTTATGAAATAAATTCCATAAAACATTGTTCACTGAGATATTTCCAATAATACCACATGCACATCCCAATTCTTCTAAAAAATTTCAATTATGATTTAATTTAATTTTTCATGAAGATGTATTCAATATTCAATTACTTCTACACAACAAGTCCAAATGCAGGTGCACCTCTATTTACCCAAAGTTTTCCAAAGATACCAAGATTTGCAATTGAAGCATTTGTATGCACCTCCACTTATCCAAAGCTTTCCAAAGATACCAAGATTTTGAATTGAAGTATTGTGATCTAGGAGATTTCAACGTGAGAAACAAATAGAACAAAAACACACTACCTTTTTCCATAAATAAATGCAATTGTTGTCCTCCTTTCACACCTATAGGTGAGTCCAAAGAGGACAACTCCATGTTTCAAAATAGAACCTTTTTAGGAACCGGTTTTAGACTTGCCCTACATTAGTTGAAGGGGGATTCCATGCTTCAAAATAGAACCTTCTTACAAAGGTGCTTTAAACCTGCCCCACCCTAATTACTAAGTGGAGATCAATGTAGACCCATGCCCAATAGAAATCCATCATTTGATTCTTGAAAATTGGTACAATTGTGCGTTAACTATTGACTCTTTTGCAAGGTTTCAATCATATTAAACAAGCCCATGAACACTATTAAGATAGCCTATATATGACCTATACTTTTAGTGAAGTACAACCTTCAAATAACCTGAAAATGAGTTTCAACTTTGGGTGTGAAACTGCCCACATGACACAAAGGTATTCGCAAGACTCGGTGAAAAACAAAATCTAATTGGCCTAGGTGGTGACATTTGAAAAGTCTTCAAACTTTGCAAGTGACTATAGGAGCCTATTCCTTTTGCCCAAGGGTGGTATGCTAGAGCCTAAATTACCTAATTAATTGTTCCTTAACTTTCATTTTTTGATAATTGAGTGAATTTTCGATGATAAAAATTACTCAAATTTTAGTATCTTTTGCACCTTAGGTTAAACATTCCAAATCACCATTATTAAGTCCTATTGATTGAAGCTTTCCAAGAATATTAAGATTATGACCAAATTACCTTATTATTTTTTATTCAAATGATTTTTCAATATTTGTCCAATGTTCTATAACTTGTCACTATGGATCAAAACATTATAAAACCAAGGTTGCACCCCTACTCATTAAGGGCTTTCCATTAGTACCAAAAGGGGAGGAAGAGGGGTTGAGAATTGGGAAAACTCATGGTCACAATGAAAGCAAGGTCTGTTTCACACGATGGCCCTGTCACATAGGTAGACACACACATATAGGTTTATCAATGGATATTGATGGAAAAATGACATGTTTCATATAGTCTAGAAAATTAATATTTCATGTGATTGATTGATGTTGAAGTGTTAGATTTTTTCATTTGCAATGGATGAAACATTTATGTTAAAATGTTTTCTTTCAAGTCAAGAGTGCAAATTCAGACCTTACATCTGTCAAAGTCTGAATCATAAGATTAAAAAAGGGCACAGGGGCCAAAATACATTGAAGCTACTATACTACACCTACTAGCCCAACAAACAACTACTTTCCTTGATAGTGTGGCCTAAGCCACCTGCCCAAGTGGAAACCAAGTCAAAATTCCAATTTTTGGTCATGTATTGGATTTTAGCCAAAATTTTAGTGAAAAATATTACTGAAAATTCAACATCTCCAACATCTTAAGTCTACAACTTATGAAATAAATTCCATTAAATCTAATCATTGAGATCTTTCCAACAATAACAACATGTGCATCTTAATTACTCTCTATTGTTTTTATTTTGATTTAATATATCTTTTAATGAAAACTATTCAATGTTCAAGTCAAAAGACCACAAAATTTACTCCGGGTGATGGCTCTCACTAGTATAGCCCATGCTGGGCCCTAGGACTTCAAAAGGGTGGTTTTGGGTTCAAACCCACAGGTGTGCAGGTGAAAATCTTCTTAGGGCCTCCTGCTATTGAGCTTGACTTGGGGGTCCCAACAGTTTGTCCAGTTGAGTCTACTGTTGTGTTCCAAAAAACCAAATTATGAAACTAAGCCTATGAACCACTTCTCATCAAGAGACTTTCCAATGATACCAAGAGTAAAATTGGAAATGCTTGGCATGGTTTGGGAGATCTCAACATGACATACCAAACAAACAATAGGTACCCATGCTCTTAGAAAGGGCTACTAGTTTAGCCAAAATTTGAAAATTAAGAATTACATGCAATCAATGAAAAGGTTCAACATGTAATCATGGACCCCAATTTTGTTCTTTTGGGTTTGGGGGGGGGGGGGATTTTTGCCTTTGTACCAATGTGTTCCCACTATGTTCCCAAAGACATTCCCAAAAGCATCACATGTGTTCTGGCAAGTGTTCCTCCTTTCACCTACAAGTCGGCCAAAAGGAAAAAACTCCATGCTTCAAAATAAAACCTTCTATTTGGGGAACCTCCATGGTTTCCTTTTTTTGGGTGATGAACCAATCAAATTGGTTCATTGCAAAAATAAACAAAACCAAAGAACAAACTTCGGAGGTACCCATCTAATTAATGAAAATCACAATATGTCCTAATGATAAACAAACAAACAACCTTCCTTAACAAATAGATGTACAAATTATTTTTTGTTCATGGCTGAGGCTGGGTATCAATTAGAATTATATGGTGGATGTAAGAATTTCAAGTAGAGGCCCAAATAGTTTGTTGGCTTTGTCCTACAGGGACATTGGGGTAACTTCTTATGAGCGGATATAGGGGGTTGAAACTTAATGGATAAGGTTGTAGGTTTACAAGTACATTTATGTTTTCCTTGTTAAAGTTGGGTGGTTTGGAATGAAGTGGGCAACATAAGGTTATAAGTGGAAATTAGAGAGAGGGAAGCCCAGGGTTGGGTAATTAATTTTTTCTTTTATTTGAAGGGGTTGAAAATAATTCAAAAAGGCAAAGGAGAAATTAGGGGGAGTTTTTTTGGGTTTAGGGTTTTGGTGGCAATGGAGAGGGAAAGTTTAATTGTTTCTAAGGGTATGGTTTGGGGCATTTGTTTTTCCAAAGGAATTGTTCGTTAGGTGAGGTGGGGTTTCTCAAAGGCTAAAAGGAGTGAGTGCTCAATTACAATTATTGAAACCCAAAAAAAAAGAAATTACAAAACAAATTCATTTTGAACCAAAGATGTTTTCAATTGATTCCAACAAGTTATAATATTTCTCAAAAGAATATTTTTCAACTAGTGTACCCATAGGGTATTAAAAAAAATGTTTGGGTATTATTATGTGAGGGAACTTTTTAAAAAATTAATATTCACATATTTAAACCACCTTAAATTTTATTTTATTTAAATTATACTTTTAATTTTGACACCATAATTTTGTTTGAACATTTTTTTTGTAGTTGAAGGAATGAAGAGATATGAAGGAAGAATGGTGATTGTGCTTGACTAAAAAAACATTATGCATAAAATGCTAGAAGTTAGCTTTAGAAACATATTGATAAAGGCTTTAGGTCCATATACCTTACCTTAAACTAATGTTTGACACAAAATAATTCACAAAAGGTGTAGCCAAAAAACAAGATTTTTTTCTTGATATTTGCCAAAGTTATTGTAAATCAAACTCCCATTGGGTTACTATTACAAATACAATGTGTATTCTGTTTACTTATTCCTCAATTGTTGAAATTTTGGAAAATTAAATTTGAAATTGCCAAACCTCATTTTCTAAAATAAATAAATATTCAACAAAGAAGTGCCAAACATCAGTCATAGGTACA
>Ga0116227_10014793_pt1 | contig 11763 bp, 9 predicted proteins | sample S1TSphgellanicum_FD_89693 | JGI IMG/M metagenome (GOLD analysis project Ga0116227, IMG submission 89693) | Host-associated microbial communities from peat moss isolated from Minnesota, USA - S1T2_Fb - Sphagnum magellanicum MG | ecosystem: Host-associated > Plants > Peat moss > Unclassified... | reverse complement strand
GCGAGCGAGCCCGTGACGATCCCGATGAAATAATAGAGCCCCATCCCGATCGAATAGAGCAAGGCGAGCGCGGCGTGCGAGGCGGCAAATGTCTCGTTCAAGGATCTGAAGAAAGTCGAGATGCTGAAAGCGCAACCGAACATCACGAAATTGAGAAGAAAGACGGCCGCGACAACCTTATAGCCGCCTGGCGCGGATGGAGCGTCCACGCCCTGCTGGCTATCCGCCTGCCTATTCTGCGGCGCCGCGAGTTCTCGTGAACGGTTGCGGAACAAAGGCCCGTTCACCAAACGTCCAACGCCAGCAAGCACTGCGCGCGAGGCGGTGTCATCTCGAGGAAAAATGACCGTCATGTTGTGCTTTCTGACGAGCAGCGATTATGGCAGTTAATCTGGGAAAAACCGGGAGCGTATGAGCCGTTGCCGGCTCAATTCGTTCCCTGACTGTTCAGCGAACTCATAAGTTTGAAACGCGATAAATGGATCTCATAGCGCAGGCGCAGCAGTTGACGAAGAAGGCGGGTCGGCCGGTCCCGGCAGCAGCATGATCGCGACGAGCCCAACCAGACTAGAGCCGACAATATAGTAAGCTGGTGAAAGCGGATCGCCCGTTATGGCGATCAGCCAAGTGATGACGAATTGCGTCGTGCCTCCGAAAACCGAGACGCTGACGGCATAGATCACCGAAAGCCCGGTGCTGCGCACAAGTTGCGGCAGGCATTCTTGGATCGCGGTCAGCGAAGCCGCCGCGCTCATCGCAGTGAGGATCGACACGGTCGCCGTCGAAAGGAGCAAGGTTGCGACGTTCTGCTCCTGCACGACCAGAAGGAAGACCGGATAGGCAACGATGAGGAGGATCAGGCGCGGCAAGGCCATGAGCATCTTGCGTCCGAAGCGGTCGGCGAGAAAGCCGCCTGCAATCGCAAAAAGCGCCGTGCAGGCGCCGGCCACCAGCGTGGCCGACAGCGACGCGGTCGTCGCAAGCTTCAGTGTCGTAATTGCATAAGTCGTCATGTACAGCCCGACATAGGTCGAGATGGTCGCGCACATAATGATGAGAATGCCGAGGATCATGACCTTCCAGTGGTCGCGCAGAAGCGGTCGCAAGATGGCGGGCTTGCTCGGCGCGCTAGGCTGCGAAGGGAGCGTGTCCGGAAGGCGGCTGCGGATGTAGAGCCCGACTGGAACGATCAACAAGCCCAATAGGAATGGGATGCGCCAGCCCCAGGCGCGAAGCTCGTCCGCGCCGAGCAAGTTGGACAGCACGACACCGACTGCGCCGGCGACGAGTGTCGCGATTCCCTGGCTCGCAAGTTGCCAGCTCGTATAAGTCCCACGTCGCGCCTTTGGCGCGGATTCGAGAAGATATGCGGTCGCTGGCCCGACTTCGCCGCCCAAGGCGAATCCTTGGATCAGACGGCCGATAATCACGATGATCGGCGCAGCTATACCGATCGCCGCATAGGAAGGTGTCACCGCGAGCACCAATGTTCCTATGCCCATCATGACGATGGTGAGGAGCATGGCAGGCTTGCGTCCGACCCGATCGCCGAACAGCCCGATCAGAAGGCCGCCCAATGGGCGAACGATGAAGCCGATCCCGAAGGTGCCGACCGAAAGGAGGAGGCTCGTCAGCTCGTTCGTCGTCGGGAAAAACGCCTGCCCGATCATCACTGCGAACGAGGCATAGGTCAGGAAATCGTAGAATTCGAGCGCGTTGCCGAGCACGGCCGCGAATATCGCGCTCTTGCCGGAGAGCGGCGCATCGGAATCGCGAGAAGCTGTGGTTTGCATGCGAAAACGCGGTTCTAGCCGCCCGCACTCGAGTTCGATGCTGTATGATTCACTCATACGCTCTGCCTTGCGACATCGGCCAATGCTATTCGCACCCGGCGAAACGCATGCCGCTTGGATACACTTCGACCGTGACCCGATCGGCGGGAAGGTCCTTGTCCTACTCCCTAAATGAAATCGACGAATAAACTCTTAATCGGGTTTTACGATTGACCGGCCAGCTGCATCCCTGCGGTGGAATTCGGCAGATAGATCGAATTTGAATTATTTTTCCGCCGATCCGTTTAGCCGCGAGCCCTTAGCCTCGAGCGGTCTTAAGGGGTTTGCGTTATGCACAATATGCTGAATGAATTAAGCTCGGCCGAACCGGGCGAGCACTGGCTGGGGGCTGTGGAGGCGCCTGTTCCTTCGGGCCCGCCCGGCATTTCCGCGCGCCTTGCGTCGGACGCCGCCCGCGCCCGCAAGCAGCAAACCGAGCGCCGATTGGCATGGCTGCAGGAACGCTGGCGCGATGAAAATTTCTTCGACTCCGTCGTCGCGAGCGGCCGTTATCTGAAATTCTGCCTTGCCATCGAAATGGCTTGCGAAAGCGACGATCGCGCCCTGCTTCGGATCGAAGACGAAGCGCGGATGGCGTTGCGGGGCAGAGTCACCCCCTAGCGATAGAACGCGCCACGTCACTCACCGATGGGTGTTTCGACGGCGCGCTCCGGATCTTCGCGAAACGTGCTCTCCAACCGTTGCTCCTCGAGGAAAACCATCGCGAGAAGATCGATCGCAATGCCGATCGCCGTCGCGATAAAGACGGCCCGGTAGGCGGTGATCAAAGCCCGCGTGTCCTGAAACTGCGGATGCATGGCGTCGAGACCGTGCCGCACCGCGCCTTCGGCCCCCGCGCCGATCACGATGGTTCCGAAAACCGCAACGAGCAGCGCCGCGGCGAGCTGACGAAAGAGGTTGGCGCTCGCCAGTGCCGTGCCGAGCTGATGCAACGGGATGGCATTTTGAATGGAGATGGTCGAGACGGAGAGGACGGTGCCGAGCCCGAAGCTTATGAAGGCGAGGAGCCCGCTCGTCACCGAAAGCGGCAATCCCCCCGGCATAACGGCGAGGACAAGCGTGCAAGCGAGCGCAACGCTCAAGCCGCAGATCGGCACCAGCTTGTAATGCTCGATATGCGCCATGACGCGTCCCGATATCGTCGCCCCGAGCACGGTGCCCAGCATCAAGGGAAGCAGCGCGACGCCGGATTCGCTCGCGCTCAAGCCGCTGATCGCCTCGAAATAGATCGGCATATAGATCGTCAGTCCGATGAAGAGGCCCATGCTGCAGCTTGCCGCGACGACGGCGCAGATCATGACTTTATTCGAGAGAACGCTGAGCGGGATGAGCGGCTCGGCGGCGTGGCGCAGGCGCACCACGAAGACCAGCCAGAAGACGGCTGAGATGCCAGCGAGCAGAAGGATGGTCGAGGAGGTCCAGGCGTAACGCACGCCACCCCAGCTCAACGTGACGAGCAGGCTTGTGGTCGCCAGAATCAGGAGCACCGCGCCCGGCACATCGAGTCTATGTGGGCGCTCGTGGCGCGGCAGGCGCTTCAATTGCTGCATGATCATAAACACGGCGACGAAGCCGAGCGGAATATTGATCCAGAAGATAACCGACCAGTGCAGATGCTCGGCCAAGAATCCGCCAAGCAGCGGACCGGCCAGGCTCGCAAGCACGAAGACGCTCGCGACATAGACCTGATAGCGCGCCCGCTCGCGCGGCGGCAGGACGTCGGCGATAATGGTTTGCGACAGCGCGATCAGGCCACCGCCGCCAATGCCCTGCACGGCACGGGCTATGCCGAGCAAGATCATGCTCGGCGCGAGCGCGCAAAAAACCGAGCCGACGAGAAAGATGGAGATGCTGATCATCAGCATGATGCGACGGCCGTGAATATCCGCAAGCTTGCCGTAGAGGGGCGTCGCCGCCGTCGCGGCGAGCAGATAGCCGCTGACGATCCAAGGCAGATGCTCGACATCACCGAGCTCGCGCCCGATCGTCGGCATCGCCGTCGCGACGATCGTCTGGTCGAGCGCGGCGAGCAGCATCGCCATCATGAGACCTGCGATGATGAGGTTGATGTCGGTGCGCGTCAAAGATGCGCCCGAAGGCGCCGAAGCTTCCATTCCAGGCCCTAGCTAGGTCATGAGGTCGGATGTGTTGTCCTGCAAGCCGGTAGAGGCTGCAACCCCGCCTTTCATCGGTCGGCGAAAGCGGCGCGGCATGGAGGGCCGATCACCACGTTGTTCTTCTATCAGTTGCGCTCCTCTTCGGCAGCGATGATGGCCAAGAAGGCAGGTGCATAAGCGGAGGTCTTGACTTTGTCGACGCCGTATATCCGGGCAAAGTCGCCTTGCGTCTTCGGCCGACGCACGGCCATCTCGATCAAGCTGCGATCGGTAAAGACGACGTAAGCCGGCTTCTGCACCGCTTTCGCGATTTCGAGCCGCTTTGACTTGAGCGCGGCAAAAAGGCGAAGCGCCCGCGCATCGAGCGGGCGTCCGTCATGGCTCGGCATGCCACCGGCGGAAACACGCGTCTGTGATCGCGTCTGTGTTCCCTTGGGCCGTTCGTCTTCGGATGCGGCATCGATCGCGGCGAGGCCACGCGTGAGATCCCGTTGCGAGGCGGCCGGCTTGTCGCTGCGCAGCGCCAGCGGCGCCTTGCCCGCCAGCACGGCACGTCCCGCTTCCGTCAACACCCAGCGCTCGTGATCCTCCAAATCCTGCTCGATCAGATTTGCCGCCTGCAACTGCCGGAACACGCTGCGCCATTGCACGGCCTCGAACTCTTTGCCGACGCCAAATGTCGGCAGAAGATGATGGCTGTGACGGATCACCGCATCGGTGGCGCGTCCGATGAGAAGATTGGTGAGATGACCGGGAAAGAAACGGCCGGATGTCCGCAGAATGGCCGACATGGCTTTCTGCGCGATGACGGCGCCATCGAACATGCGCCAGCGGCCTTCGCAAATATCGCAATTGCCACAAGGCTCGATCGTCTCGCCGAAGGCCGCGAGCAAAGTCTGGCGGCGGCACCGCGGCGTCTCGCAAAGCGCGACGAGCGCGCTGAGACGCCGAAGCTCGAGGCGCTTGCGTTCCGCCGGCGCCTCGCTTTCGTGAATCTGGCGCTCGCGGAACTGTATATCGGCCTCGCCATAAAGCGTCAGAGTATCGGCGGGCAAGCCGTCACGCCCCGCACGGCCAATCTCCTGATAATAGGATTCGATGCTTTGCGGCAGATCGGCATGGCAAACGAAACGCACATTCGGCTTGTCGATGCCCATCCCGAAGGCGATCGTCGCAACGATGATCATATCTTCGCTCTTCAGGAACGCGTCTTGATGGGCGCTGCGCATGGCCGGCTCCATGCCGGCGTGATAGGGCAGCGCGGCATGCCCAGCGGAGGCGAGCGCCTCGGCGAGCTTCTCCACGCCACGGCGCGAGCCGCAATAGATGATGCCGCTTTCGCGTTTATGGCGTGCGAGCATCGCGTCGAGCTGGCGCATGCCGTTGATCTTACGCTGCATGGCCAGCCGCAGATTCGGACGATCGAAGGAGCGGACGAAAACGCTCGGCTTTTCCCGGAAGAGCTTGTTGATGATCTCGGCGCGCGTCGGCGGATCGGCCGTGGCGGTCACGGCGACGAGCTGGCGGATGCCTAGCGCATCCGCAGCCTGCCGCAGCCCGAGATATTCGGGACGGAAGTCATGTCCCCATTGCGAGACGCAATGGGCCTCGTCGATGGCCATCATGTTGGCGCCAGCCTGACGCAGCAGGTCCTGCATGTCCGGCCGCACGATGCGCTCCGGCGCAACATACACAAGGCGAAAGCGCCGGCCTTTGAGCCCGGCGCCGAGCGCCGCATTGTCGGCCCCGCTATTGCCGGAATGCAAAGCTGCCGCGGCGATGCCGCGCGCATTCAATTGCTGCACCTGATCGCGCATCAAGGCGATGAGCGGCGAGACGACGATCGTCAGCCCGGGTCGCACGATCGCGGGTAATTGATAGCAGAGCGACTTGCCGGAGCCCGTCGGCATGACGGCCAGGATATTTTCGTCCGCGAGGATGGCCTCGAGGATTTCAGCTTGCCCCGGGCGCCAGGACTCGAAGCCGAAGCGCAGTTTGAGCGCTTCCCGCGCCGCCGCCATCAAAATTTCGGTCATCGCCGCCGGTGCCTACCCGTCTTGCGTCATATTGTCAGGATTGATGCAGCGTTCAGAAGCAATATTGTCACGCGGATGAGGCGGTCGCCTCGGCCGCCGGCACCTAAGGGGGGATTATGCGCATCGCAACTCTTCAACTCGCATTTGCCGGTCTCCTCGCAGCGGCGTGCGTCCCAAACGTCGCGCACGCCGCCGATGCGGCCGCCGGCGAGACAATCTTCAACCAGAAATGCAAGGTCTGCCACCAAATTGGCGAGAACGCGAAAAGTCTCGTTGGGCCGCCTCTGAGCGGCGTCATCGGCCGCAAGACAGGCTCCTATCCCGGCTACAACTATAGCGACGCAAACAAAAATTCGGGCCTGACCTGGGACGAGGCGACCTTCAAGGAATACATCACGAATCCACGGGAAAAGATTCCCGGCACGAAGATGGTGTTTCCCGGCCTTCCCCGCGAAGCAGACCGCGACAATCTCTTTGCCTATCTCAGCCAGTTCGACGCCGATGGCAAAAAGAAATAAGCGCCCCGAGAGCATCGTGCGGAAAAGTGTGCGCGGTTTTGCGCGTCAAACGATGCTCTACTTTTCTGAATCTAGAGCATCTTGTCCGCCTTCAAATGATTCCATTTGAAGGCGCGATGCTCTAGTCCAGGTCGGACTTGCCTTGGTCATGCGACGATCACGTCGCGTGACGGCTTCGGTCTGCTGCGAGCAGCGCAAGACCGCTGGCGACCGACTGGAAAGCATCGCCGAGATGCAACCGTTCCGGGGGGAAGCGGTCGAGGAAAAGCCGCCGCACGGCTGGCACGAAAGACGTCCCGCCCGTCATGAAGACCGCGTCTATGTCGCGCTCGGAAAGCTTCGCCGCAGCTAAGGCGGAATCGAGCGCGTGCGCGATCTTTGCGAGATCTGCCGCGATCCAGTTCTCGAAATCGCCGCGCTTGATCTCGGCTGCGATCGAAATGCCTTGCTTCTCGAAGACGAAATCCGCCGCGTCGCGCTGCGATAGCTCCGCCTTCAGGGCACTGACGGCGCGGTAGAGCTCGAAGCCGAGATCCATCTCGATCATGACCACGAGCGCCTCGATCGCCTCCTTGTCTTCGCTCGCAGCAGCGAGACGCTTCAGCTCGCTGAGGGTCTGCGTCGATTTCAGCCAGGAGAGCTGATGCCATTGCGCGAAAGCTGCGTAAAAATAGGCGGGCATCGGCAGGAGCTTGTCGAACGACCGAAATCGTGCGTGCTTGCCGAGCCGTGGCGCCACGAGGTGATCGATGATGCGATAATCGAACGTATCGCCTGCGACGCCCACGCCGCTATGGGCGAGCGGCGTGGCGCGGACGCCCTTCTTCGGCTTATGGGCAAAGCGCAAAATGGAGAAATCGCTGGTACCGCCGCCGAAATCGGCGACGAGAACCGTCTCGTCACGTTTCAGATCCCGCGCATACCAATAGGCCGCGCCGAGCGGTTCATACGCGAATTCGACCTTGGAGAGCCCGGCGGCGGCAAATGCCGCCCTGAGGCGGGTCACCCCTAAATTATCGTCCGGCTTCTCGCCCGCAAAAACGACGGGACGGCCCGCCGCGACCGCCGCCTTCGCCAGATCGGCAGGGGAGCGGTTTTCGAGAAGATGCGTGAGAAAGATCTGTACCAGATCTTCAATGGTGAAGCGAACCCCGTAAAGCCGCGTCTCCGTGAAGAGCGGACTTGCGAGGTGACTCTTGATCGATTGGATGAAACGTTGCTCGCCCTCCGCGGCAAGCGCGCGTTGGAGCGCTTGCGGCCCCGCGACATGGCCCACTCGGGTGCGCCCCTCGCGCCAGAACATCAGCGCCGTGCGGAACACGTCAGTGACACCATCGCCGCTCGGCCACGACACGGCCTCGACCCGGCCATCGGCATGGGCCAGCGCAACCACGCTATTGGTCGTGCCGAAGTCGATGCCGATCGCCGGAGCTGAGGCGCGTTTCATCAGCCTTGCCGAAACGAGGGAAAGAAAAAAGCCCGCGCAAGGTCGCGCGGGCTTTCCCTGACTTGAAACGAAGCGAGAGCTTACTCTTCCTCGGCTTTTTTCTTGCTGCCCTTCTTCGGAGCATCGGTGTCGCGAGCCTTCAGCGCGGCCCCCAGAATATCCCCGAGCAGAGCGCCCGAATCGGCCGACCCGTATTGCGCGATCGCCTCCTTCTCTTCGGCGACTTCGAGCGCCTTGATCGAGACGGAAACCTTGCGCGCGCGGCGATCGAGCTGGGTGATGCGCGCATCGACCTTATCGCCGACGGCGAACCGCTCGGGGCGCTGATCGGCGCGGTCGCGGGCGAGCTCGTTACGCTTGATGAAGGCGGTGAAATCGGAATCGATGATCTTCACATCGATACCGCCTTCCTTCACCTCGATGATCTCGCAGGTGACGACGACGCCCTTCTTCAGCTCCGCGCTGGCGCCAGGAGCGCCGGATTCCTCGGCCGGCTTCGACGACGCAAAGGGATCGTTGCCGAGCTGCTTGATGCCGAGGGAGATTCGTTCCTTCTCCATATCGACGTCGAGAACTTGGGCTTTGACGATGTCGCCCTTCTTATAGTCCTCGATCGCGACCTCCCCGGCTTTGTTCCAGTCGAGATCGGACAGATGGACCATGCCGTCCACATCGCCGTCGAGGCCGACGAAAAGACCGAACTCGGTCTTGTTCTTGACCTCGCCTTCGACGATCGTGCCGACCGGATATTTCTCCGCGAACACTTCCCAGGGGTTGGCGAGCGTCTGCTTGAGGCCGAGCGAGATACGGCGCTTGACCGGATCGACCTCGAGCACCTGGACATCGACCTCCTGGCTCGTCGCGACGATCTTGCCTGGATGCACGTTCTTCTTCGTCCAGGACATTTCCGAGACGTGGATCAGGCCCTCGATGCCCGGCTCGAGCTCAACGAAAGCACCATAATCGGTGATGTTCGTGACGCGGCCGTGGAAACGCGCATTGACCGGGTATTTCGCCTCGATGCCCTGCCAAGGATCTTCGAGGAGCTGCTTCATGCCGAGCGAGATGCGGTGCGTGTCGTGATTGATCTTGATGATCTTGACGCGCACGCTTTGGCCGATCGTCAGCACCTCGGTCGGATGGTTGACGCGGCGCCAAGCGATATCGGTGACATGCAGCAATCCGTCGATCCCGCCGAGATCGACGAACGCGCCGTAATCCGTGATGTTCTTCACGACGCCCTCGATCACCTGCCCTTCTTCGAGATTGGCGACGATCTCGTGGCGCTGCTCGGCGCGCGATTCCTCCAGCACGGTGCGGCGGGAGACGACGATATTGCCGCGCCGCCGATCCATCTTGAGGATCTGAAAGGGCTGCGGCACCTGCATCAGCGGCGTGACGTCGCGAATGGGCCGGATATCGACCTGGCTGCGCGGCAGGAAGGCGACGGCACCGTCGAGATCGACGGTGAAACCGCCTTTCACTTGGTTGAAGATGACGCCTTCGACTTTTTCCTGGTTCTCGAAAGCCTTTTCGAGCTTGATCCAGCTCTCCTCGCGCCGCGCCTTGTCGCGCGAAATCACCGCCTCGCCGAGGGCATTCTCGATACGCTCGAGATAGACCTCGACGGTATCGCCGACGTCGAGGACGCCTTCGCGTCCGGGGCCTTGAAATTCCTTGAGCGGCACGCGTCCCTCGGTCTTCAGACCGATATCGATGACCGCGACGTCCTTTTCGATGGCGACGACGATACCTTTGATGACCGAGCCTTCGAAGGCTTCGTTCTCACCATAGCTCTCGTCGAGAAGTGCGGCAAAATCCTCGCGCGACGGCGCGTAGGCAGGTTGTGCTGACATTGTTTCTCCTGAAATGCCCTTGCTCCAGGGCGGCGCCGGCGGTTACGAGGTTGCGGGCGCTTCGGCCTACCGACGTCCGTCGATCATTACGACAGGACCACCGCCACAAAAGGCGGGCCGGCGCTCGGACGGCAGGAAAAAGCGGGATTTCACTGTCTATGTAGCAAGATGCCGCTTTGCCGGCAAGAGGCAACGCTGCCGATTGGCCGGACTAAAATGCGCATCGGCTTGAGCTGCAGCTTCGCCGCTTGACGCCTGGGAGCGGGCCGTCGAAAATAGTGCAGAAGCGTAATGGAGGCGAAGTATGCCAGTTCCGGTTGAGAAAGTTGCTGAAGGCCAGTGCTATCGCGTGGAAGGACAACTGCAGCGGAAGGTGCTCAGGCTGCATAATGGGCAGGTCACCTTCATCCTGCGCGGTAAATTGGGCTGGGACGTTCTGCGATCCCAGGAGGATATCGACCGCTTCGCGGCAACCTGCGATGCGGTGATCGACTGCGGGAGCCTGCAAGACATCGCCTGAGCCGAAGTCCGGCCACATTGATACGGGCGCGCGAAGCGAGGATCCGAAGAACCACGATCGCGCCCCGCCATCCGTCACAGCTTCGAAGAGCGCTGTGCTCGACTTCGCCGCTCTTAAAGCGCTGCCGCCTTCGAGTCCCTATTCGCGGAGCGCCCGTGTTCGACCTTCCCGCTCTCGAAAACGCCGCAGCGCTTGTTCATTCGATCATGCCGCCGACGCCGCAGATCGCCTGGCCGCGTCTGGCCGAGCGGGCCGGCTGCACCGTTATCGTCAAGCACGAGAACCACACGCCGGCCGGCGCCTTCAAAATCCGCGGCGGGATCGTTTTCATGCAGAGCCTGGCGGATCATGGAACGCGGCCCCCCGGCCTCATCAGCGCAACCCGCGGCAATCACGGCCAGAGCCTCGCTTTTTCCGGGCGCCGCGCGGGTCTGCCGGTCACGATCGTCGTGCCGCAGGGCAATTCGCTCGAGAAGAACGCCGCGATGCGGGCCTTCGGCGCGAGCCTCATCGAGACCGGGCGCGATTTCGACGAGGCGCGCGAGACGGCGATGCGCATGAGCGAGGAACGCGGTCTCCTCATGGTGCCAGCCTTTCACAAGGACCTCGTGCGCGGCGTCGCGACCTATGCGCTCGAGCTCTTCCGCGCGACGCCGCGTCTCGATACGGTCTATGTGCCGATCGGGCTCGGCTCGGGCATTTGCGGACTGATCGCGACACGCGATCTTTTGCAGCTCGAGACCGAGATCGTCGGCGTCGTCTCGAGCGAGGCGGATTGCTATGCGCAAAGCTTCGAGAAAGGCCGCCTCGTCACCACTGAAACAGCCATAACGCTTGCCGATGGAATGGCCTGCCGCGTTCCGATGCAAGACGCGTTCGAGGTGATCCGCCGCGGCGCAGCGCGCATCCTGCGCGTCAGCGACGCCGAGATCAGCGACGCGATCCGCGCCTATCACGAAGACACGCATAATCTTGCGGAAGGCGCCGGCGCCGCGCCGCTCGCCGCGCTTCTGCAGGAGCGCGAGCGCCAGCATGGCAAGCGCGTCGCCTTGATCTTGACCGGCGGCAATATCGATCGCGGCCTCTACGCCGAGATCGTCGGCGCGAACGCTTAGTCTAAAAGCCTACACGCCGATCGCGCTTTTCACCTTATCCTTGGTCAAAGGCAAATCGCGCATGCGCACGCCTGTCGCATTGACGATCGCATTGGCGATCGCGGCCGATGTCGGACCCTGCCCGGCTTCGCCGGTCCCGAGATAAGGCATGCCCGGCCGATCGATGACATGGACCTCGACACTGTCGGGCACATCGCCGAAGCGCAGGATCGGATAGCTCGCCCAATTGCGGCTGAGAATCCGCGTCTCGTCGAAGCTCACCTGCTCGTAGAGCGTCCAGCTCGTCGATTGCAGAATCGCG
>Ga0116227_10014792_pt1 | contig 11763 bp, 11 predicted proteins | sample S1TSphgellanicum_FD_89693 | JGI IMG/M metagenome (GOLD analysis project Ga0116227, IMG submission 89693) | Host-associated microbial communities from peat moss isolated from Minnesota, USA - S1T2_Fb - Sphagnum magellanicum MG | ecosystem: Host-associated > Plants > Peat moss > Unclassified... | reverse complement strand
TCCATTTTACAAGGGACAATTGAGATCAAAAGTGCATAGGACTAAGTAAAAGAAAGGACTGATTATTCCGTGTCAAATGATTGCAGGAACTCCAGAAGCTGATAACTTTACCTCAAGTCAACCAAACTATAGATTACATCTCTCCATTGTGCTTCGACCTTGCAAACGCTTCAATTCACGAGTTTCCAACCATTACATTCCACTTCATAGATGCAAGTGGTAATGGAACTGTACACTTTGTGCTGGCTCCAGAGAATTACATATCTTTGTACTTGGAGCCCTTTATATATTGTCTCACTATATTACCCGGTGCTGATTTCGGACTGCCTGTGAGTATCATTGGTAACCTTGCACAAGCAAACCATCAAATGGTTTTCGATCGAGTGAATCACCAAATTGGGTGGGCATCTGCAGATTGTTCAAAGCTTTAAATTTCCAGTGGATGAGTTGATGAATATTTAGCTAGTTCTAAGTAACACCTTTCACAGATTGGTAATGTATATGTTATAAGAGCTAGGGGGGGTGGGGATGGATGAACCTTGACTTAGATAATATTTGGTTTCACCTTGATAACTCGTTTTGTAAGAAATAGGTGTCATACTATATAGGTAGATAGGTAAGAAAATAGGTAAATACGAGGTAAGTAGATGGTTTATAGTTTATATGTAGGTGTAAGGGCTGTTTTTACTACCTAGTAACAACCGGCTTGTGGGTTGTTACTAGGTAGATAGTAAAAATGCAGCTAGGAAAGTGGAACCCAACAGAAAACTGTTTTCTAATCATTTATCATCCATCCTTCATGGTGCACTGGTGGGTGCTGGTTCACTCTGGCCATGCAAATCATGGACACAACTGCATTAATGCAAAAAAACTGTCATGTTCTTCTGGACAATGTATTTCTTGCTGTTTTTTTTCTTTTGTGCCTTATCCCCTTCATTTCCTTGAACTCCTGAAATGTATTGAGATCCCAATTGCCGAAACCATGATGAAATTCAATACTAGCATGTAGCCCATAGCATTTCCTTGATCTCCTACATAAACACCTTTGGTAGTGTGTTAACATGGGCCCCACATCACCAAAGCAAGGTCATCCTAATGTGAACATGTCCTTCACTGGCTTATATATTCAAATGTCTTATTTAAGTATCTGTATTTAAATCCAAAAACCATCAGATATGTGTGGGTAAAAAAAAATATAGACCCATGTCAAAGTTATTAATATTGGGAGTTTAAACTTTAGTGAGAGCCTCCACACAGCATTTTTTCTGTGCAGAATTTCCTCAAAATGCGAAAAATAAAAAATAAAAAGGAAAGATTCCAGTGCAATATTCCCATGTTTTTGAAAAAATTTGCCAAGTTTTGAGAATATATATATATGAAAACATTTCACCACATTTGGGCTCTGCTTTAAGTTTGGTAGTAGCAGTGAAACTAGTTTTATTCCTCTAAAAACTTATTGCCATTTAATGCGAAATCCCTCTTGGGATAATAGCCAAACATGCAACATTTGAAAATTGAAAACAATTCACTGTCGCCATGTGTAATGTTATTTGGCAAAGTCTGTAACACCCAAAATTTAGGAGTATTTAGTAAAAACATTTTGGCAATAAATCACCAAGAGGTAACACAGGTTTTTGAAAATGGAATCTTCTGTCACAAATATTCCCTTTTTTTTAAAAAAAATTTCGCCTAAAATGGCCAGAAAACTGGGGTTTTTTTTGGGATGGTGTCGCCACATTTATGTCTACTGGCTACAGTTTTAGGAGTTCTTTGCAATAATGTCCTCAGTTAAGTCCAAATCTGCCTTTAGATGCTTCTCACCCTCACTCCATGGGGAAATTGAAAACAAAAGCATTGCATGATAATCTCCTGACACAATTTTCCATCTCCAACTTGAAGTGAGGATGAAAGTGAACTTTAGTGTACAAATATTAGACTTGAGGATGGATAGCAATGTTTTCTTTTTCCATTTTTGCAAAGTAGCCAGTGGGGCCACTTGTGAAGATCATCAACTGGGTAAAAGCCATTTTAGGTAGGAGCTCTGGCTGGTCCTGCCAGATTTTTAATCTCAATATGGCTGCCCCTAAAATTATTAGGGTGAACATTTTTTGCCCTACCTCTATATTCACAGGTGCTAACACAAGGCTATCATTGAAAAATTCTTAAAGACTTCTGGCCATTCTGATATTGCACATGGGGTTTTTCAAGGGAAGGGCAAACCATGGTAGTAGAATGGAAACCAAGGTATATGGTTTGTAAAGCAATCATTGAATTCAATAGAAATAGAAACATAAGTCATCAAGTTTCTACATTTGCAAAAACAGACACAGGAAGTTTGCAAAACACCCTAACCATCATGAAAATATCAATGATGTGCTCTTCTCCATTGCAGAATGCACATGGGAAATTTTGCAAAATATAAAACCATTGTGCAAACATGTGAATAAGAAGTAAGAAATAAGTAGTGAACCTATTGTGAAACTTTGACTACATAAAAGCCAAAGTAAAGAAATATTTTTTGTCTTCCACACTACCTACTATTTGCACCATGATTGATTCATCCAATTTCACATACTCAAAGAAGCTAAAAATTAGTATCTAAGATGTTGTCACAAGGCACCCCCCTATGGTTAAAAATTAGTGTCAAAATGCGATGCCATACATGTTATTGTATTTGACTTCCTTGTAAGCTAGAATGTGTTTTGTTGGCAATCAAAATCACTAACATTCAACAACTCAAAGGCTTTTCTTTCCTAGGCATCTACCCATTGGATTTTTCCATAGCAAAATGTAACTTTGATAACAACAAGGTGTTTGACAAATGATGCATTAAAATCTAAATGCAACCAATTCTGGGGATACATAATCTCAAGAACATCCATGACATCATCTGCTAAAAACAAAGTTTCCAATTCTCAAATCATAGCTTATCTAGTCCTTGCCAAAACACATAGATTTGCATGAACACAAAAACCTAAAAACTAGAAAAAAATACACAAAACAAGTTGAAAATTGAAAAAAAAATGAACTTTGAAGCACATAAAGTTGCAAGCTTTTTCCTTTGAACTAATTTTTCACCAAAGATTCAACAACAACAAACACAACTTCAATCACAAATGATGGCAACATGGTCTCCAAATCTCAATGCAATGCCCAAGTATCATTTGCACGCAGTCATCAGCTTCTAAGGTGATGTCTCGTTGGACTCTGGCGGCGCATTTACCTTCCTCAACACTGTTGCTTACACTGCGGTGTCCCAGGTTAGTGTCCTCATCTGCTCTTGCTCAAACAGATTTCAAGGATTGGGCTGGCTAACTTACTTACGAAATTAATCAGACAAGTGGATGCTCACTGCTGAACACAGGTAGTAAGTAGCCTGTAGGTGTTTGGTTCTCTTTCAAAAGATCCGAGCATGGGTATACCGACGGCACCCAACATGGGGTCGTGATAAAATAAAACAAAAGTACTTCCCCAAAAATAAAAGCTGGATATTTCGGGGGAAAGCACACCAAGATAACTGGATTTTGTACACCAATACATTGCTTTCAGTTCAAAGCAAAATTGTATCATCAAATCTTACTTACAAAGAGACAAGAAGATGTGCATTAATGTCCTTTGCACAGTTCAAACAAGCTTTGAACAGTCCGTAGAAAAAGTGGCTCAGTCTGGCTAACTAACTAGCTTTGAAAGTGAGTAGGATATATAAGTGGTTACCACAAGGTAGGTAAGTAGGTAAGGCACTTGGTGGCTAATAGGTAGTGAAATATATGTGGCATGTTGATTGCATATAGTGCTGGGCGGTTGCCTGGTTTGGCCAGCTGCAACTGCTAATTCTGGTTTTGCGTAGTAAAAACTAAACTGGAATCAGGGCTGATTTTGGATCCAGTCTTGGAATCAGAACCAGAATCGAAATGAGAATTTTTGAAAAAAATAAATTTGGGAAAAAAATTCTGGAACAAGGGGCTAACAGAAGGATAACCGACAGTTAACCATCAGTGCCAGACTGAGTTACCCAGAATCAAACCAAAATTAGATCTAATTTCCAGAACCAAAACCAGAATTGGAACATGGATTGATTGGATAGAACCAGAACCGGATGGGGACTGGACCCAAGGTTGCATGTTTCTGTGGACCTGGAACCATCCTAATTCTTTTTAAATGGTTCTTCATAAAATTCAAGAACCACCCAATACTAGTTTATACATAGCTAACCACTATGTATCAACCCCTTATGAGAGGTAATGGTGAAATGGTGTTTCATGTCTACACCTCATCTGTACTGCACATTGTGCTGGCGTGTGCTGGTTTTTTTTGGCCAGGGAAAACCTACAATTGCTTCCATTTACAAGGGACTATTGAGATCAAAAGTGCAAAGGACTGACTCTGTGTAAAATGATTGCAGGAACTTCAGAGGCTGATAACTTTACCACAAGTCAACCACACTGTAGATTACTTATTTCCACTGTGTTTCAACCTTGCAAATGGTTCAATTCACAAGTTTCCAACCATTACATTCCAGTTCATAGATGCAAGTGGTAATGGAACCGTACATTTTGTGCTGGCTCCAGAGAATTACATATCTTTGTACTTGGAGCCCCGTTCATATTGTCTCACTATATTACCCGGTGCTGAGAGTGGACTGCTTGTGAATATCATTGGTAACCTTGCACAAGCAAAACATCAAATAATTTTCAATTGAGGAATCACCAAATTGGGTGGGCATCTGCAGATTGTTCAAAGCTTTAAGTTTCAAGTGGATGAGTTGATGTACATGTAGCCAGCTCTAAGTAACACCTTTCACAGATTGGTAAATTTCAGTGATGATAATTTCATTGGGGCTGGTTTAGGTGAGAAGGGCTATAGTCGTAGGTTGTAAAAAAGACAAATCCAACCTGCAAATTTATTAGAGGTTGATTCTAAACCAGAATTTTAAAAAGAAAAACATTCTACAAATTGTAATGTTTCAAAAATGTCCTTATGGATTCTAAGATATTGAAAGAGAAACAAATCTGTTTATTTTTTTCAATGTCTTTTGCAATGTGTCATTTCAAATTTTTTTTGAATTTTAATGTGTCTTTCCAATTTCATACATATGTTTACATGTAATTTCATACAAATGTAAATTTGTGTTATTTCATTTGAATATGTTGAGATTATTTTAAGAAATTAATATGTTTTTTTTCTTTGAGATTAAGCTAGTGTTCAATAAAAGCTTCTCCCTTAAATAGCTTATTCAAGGATTTAATCCTCACTTGCTTAGGTGATTTAATGTTTATCCACCCTAATTGCTTCCAAAATTTCAATGAATTACAAACATAAATGATTGATTAATTCTCCCCTTGGATGATAATTTCTCTTTGTGTGAATGAAAAGAGGGATATTAGGCCTACTTATCAAGGTGGGATTGCGACCTAAACGGAATCCTAAAGTGAAAAATGGTTAAATTTTTTATCCTAAACTGCCGGTTGGTGGTGCGATGTGACTGTTCATGAGCACACTCATCATGTGCCGCTCAAAATAGTGTGTTTGTTTGCTTTGTATAAAGTTTGCAAGTTTCATGGAGGAAAGAGAATGTGGGTGCCATGTTTCTCCTGATTTCAAGGATGAGCTTGCTAGTTCTATTGTTTTGGTTTTTGTTTTTCATGATGTCTTGTGGGATCAAGGTTCTGATTGGTGTACTAGATCAGATGAGCTGCTACTATTTGAAGGAGGTTGTTGGTTTTTGGAAGACAAAAGACAATCTAAGTATTCTATGGCTAAATTATGTTTGTAGCAGAGGATAGAACTGTGATAGAACCAACCTAAGTTGAAATGCATGGATATGAATGCTCTATGTGCATAGTATTGTTCTCCGCAATTTTGCTGAGTTGCAGATACAGAATTCTACGTAGTAAGTTTGTTATAGGCTAAGTTTGTTATAGGTTGGTGGTGAAAATGATGTAGAATATTAGAGGATTTGTGAGTGACTTCCTTCATGGCGTTGTATCAAGTGAGATGAAATTGGGGGGTTGGGATGAGTGGAAGTGAGTGCCTTGGTTGGCGCTCTGAATTTGGGATCTGCAACCAGTCCACTGATTTGGGGTTTGGACAAAAATTATTGAATGTTCGGTTCTTCAGGGATTGGGATGATGCTGGGATTCTTTCCTTGTGAAAACTTTGGGGATTCAATGAGTGAGAGTTTGAAGCAATGCCATAATGTAGTTGGTTAATGCTCAATGAGAATTATTCCAGTATGTTCAGATAAACCTAAGCCTTAGGGTTCAAAAGTAGATATTGTGTAGTTTAGTTTCAGGAATAGATTTGTGTGTCAGTAAGTATGGACCATGGTTCAAGTAATTGAAAGAAAGCTTTGTGATTCCAATTTATCCCCCCTTTTTTATACTCAGGATGCTTCTGGAATGTATTTCCAGGAGGAATAACATTCATATGCCCTCCAGATTAGGAAATTTATTTAAGAGCTTCACGCTAACTAGAAGCCAATAGCAGTCGATAACAAGCCAGTTTGTCCTAGTGTAGACTTTTAGACCCACTAGACTGGCATACCATAAATCCTGACGGTGGTGGCGACTTCTGCAACCAGTGTCGAAAATCAGCAACTCAAGCAACTCAGTGGCCCAACTTCCAAGTGGTCAAATGCACGAGCACTCACATCCAATTTAATTTAGTGGCTGGGATAATATTCCAATATCCAAAATTACATGCATAAATGCAGCTGAGAGATAAACAGCTGGTGCGAGTCTCACATATCAATTACCAGCACAACTGGATCAGGAGAGACCAATTTCCCCGTAGAGCAAGCTGTTTATGCAAGTAGGCCACCCCGCGGTAGGGAGCTGATGGGAGCTGCGATTTGTATTTCGTTTTCGTTAGGAATCCAGACTCGAGTAGATCTGAGTTCATACTTAGGGAGTTTTAAGCCACCCACACACATAACATTACAATTGAGTGCCTCACGAAAGTCCTGGCCAGTTTGAGGTTTATGAACCCAATTTGATTTGTACTAAAGTAGACTAGTCATGAATTTGTAGCAGGGACACTAGCAAAATTGCTCCGGGGTGAAAGGGTCAACTGAATTTGACATTGGTCACAGAAATTGAAAGCTTTCATGAAGCGCAGCTAAGTGATCAGGCAGTGGCAGTGGAGACTCCAGGCTAAGGATAGGAAATGGGGTCTCTGAGAGCTGGAGCAGTTTTAGTAGCTATATTGGATGTTGGGGTCATTTTGCAGGCTTGCTACTCCTGCATGGAATTAAGGCAAGTCCTTTCCACTGAACAGAGCCCTGCTCATGCGGGCTCATCGACATTGCACAATAGCTGGAAGTCTACACGATCCCCAGATCAGTCTGAGACATCCACCGAAGATTTGACAGCTGACATTGAGGTACATAACGAAGTAGTCGCTGGTTTTATTAGGAGCGTGCAGAAATGGATATGAATCTGGTTGTTAATTGTCGAATGTCTCATGCAGATCGAGCCTTCATGTCCTTTTGGCTTTTGCAGGTCTTGAGAACACCATTGATAGACAGAGACCATCCAGATTCGCCATTGCCGAAGGCTTACAAAACTAGCTCGTATTCTGAAAGGGTAGAGGCAGTAGCGCGAAAGGAGCTTAGCTTGTCGGGATTACTTACACTCTCGTCGATTGATGAGCTCTAGTGCAGGAGGAATCAAAACCTCGGCAGCGATTCTTTGCTGTCGTTGATATTGGAAGCGATCTTATATGGCTGAATTGCAAGCCTTGCAACAAATATTGCAACAGTTATTCTTATGGGTCCCCATTTGATCCCAGCTTGTCCTCGTCTTACGCAAGCAGATCGTGCATGGACAAATGTTGCCAAGTACGCAAGTGCTAAATTGAGAACTTTTATATATTCCACATCATCCAGCTAGTCTCGACAATATTGGAACATATTGACAAGAATATCAGCTGCAAATAAGGAAATTGACCACCCAAGGCTTTTCCCTTAACGTCGTCCTCCAGATGGTGGTTGCTCATATGTGCAACGTATGTTAGTTTAATTGTAGTTTGACCTCATGTACTTGGACAAAAAAAATTCTTAGGACATCTTTACATTATGTTGCTGCGATCACAGTCACCTCAAGTATTAACCAATTGCGGGAGCTCTGAGTCATGTAATAACATCTTTCCCTTTTTCATGAGAACATGTGTTCCTAGCGTTCCTACCATGAATTAAGTACATATGAACCTATTGGCGGGAACCTGGGTTCCCAAACGGGACCTGGGTCTCTCAAAAGATCTATATCTCCGCAACTAGTCAGAACCATCTCGTAATAGGCTCAATCGTCTTCTTTTATTCAATGAAGTCATCTCGCGATCGGTCCAATTTGTATTTTCACTGTTTACGCCTTCCGCAAAAACGATAGGAGCGACGACTGTCTAGGCATAGTGCCGGAGGCATTCTTTCGCGGGCGCCCGACCTTTGGCTTCTCCACCCCAACCGCCTTCTTAGAAGGCGCTACGCGAGCGCTCTTGCTCCTAGATCGCGCGGCTGCCACGTCCTCATCTTCCGAAGAATCGGACAAACCTTCAGGAACAGAGGGGTAGTAGGAAAGTACTTCGGGAGGGATAGAAAAGTACTTCTTGGACAACGATTTGAGCTTCTTGTTGGTCAGCTGCTCCTTAAGCTCCACACGAGGGGCCTTGACCATGTCAACCAACGTGACGTCATCAATGGACTTGATGCCACTTCCAAACAAATCGAAAAGAATCGCTTGACAAACAGAATCAATATTCTCGGGAAGAAGCATCAGAAACTAGACGGCCTCGTTGTCGGGCGTACTTACGAAATGGCGCATGCTGACAATGCCCTGGTCGATCTCAAAAAAGTAATTGCCAGTGTAGTTCGGTGGCATAGACTTGAAATACTTCTTCAGAAGAGAGGTCCAATTGCCAAAGAAGGGTCGCCGCAATGACTGATGATCCAGGAATTCGGTAGAGATAGACTTAATGGCGTTAAGCTCAGATACAATCGTGCTGGGGGTGTAGAGGTTCTGGGCACGCATCTTGTTTCGACACCAGGCAACGACACGATCGCCCTGGTTGTGAGAGTGGCCAGGGATAAGAAAAAGAAGAGCGACCTTGTCATAAAACAAGATAGATAATAGCGCATAAAACATGAAGACCACCTTCGACTTATTTTGACCAACGTAGTTGTCGAGGATCAGCAAGAGCATCTTAGGCAAACGGTTGACACGTTCTTGACGAAGTCGAAAATGAAAGAGTAAACGAAGACTGCATAGGGCGTCAACGCCTTTGCTCTGACCACGTTCATCATAGATCATAACATTATTACGATTGGTGGTGATGTCGGAGATGATGAAGTTCTGCATCATGAGATTGGAGTTGAAGTAGTCAGTAGAAGGACGTTGATGGCCATAGAAAGGAAGCGGGAAGTTGCCGCCGAAATTGTCAATCTGAATCTGGATCTTAGGGAAGGCGTTGTTGATAGGATCAAGAGGCACATCATCAATGGTATCAGGAATAATCGCATTTGGGACAGGTTGCTGGGGTGCATTAGCTACAATGTACTACTTAACGAACCCCGACATGAATCGACACTGATCAATAGCGGCCTGAAGGTGCATCCCCTTCTCCAGAACCAGATGCTCTCGCTCTTTAGGCGGGAGATCATCATGAACGAGTTGAATATCAATGCGAACACAAGAATCACAAACATCTTCTGCCATCCTCGTCAAGCGAACACCAAGTTGGTGCAACTTGATGTATTGGGTCCATCAGGAGAAGCTCATCACTTGTCGCTCGAAAGACACCATTTTCTTTTCGTATCGCTTCCAAAGCTCCGTCCAGGTCAGCTTAGCCTCCACGAAATATTGGCAAGGTCGTCGATGCAAACAGGGAAATCCATCCTCCAGCTCCCACGTCTTGCAGTCCTCAATGAATGCAGTTAGATCGTCTGATGATAGAGCGTGATGTGGAACTTTCATAGGATGGCGAGTATGGCTTCCGTCCCACGTCCCGTCCTTATGAATCTTTCTCAATCGTGACACATGAGAACCACTAACACCAAAGAGGGCCTTAATCTCTCGATTCGAATAACCTTGCGCCATTAATCCCAGAATGACTCCTTCGCCCTACTCCCATTCCGCCTCGCCGTATCCCGTCTTCATTGCATTCCACATCTCTTTCAATGCGTTGAGACTCTCTTCTCCCATCTTCTTCACCACTCTCTCCAATGCATTCATCTTCCGATCCGTCTTCTTCTTGTTGATCTGCTGCACGCATTGATACAATCCACTGATGCCGCCATGTTTGCGCTTCTAGAGTAAGGATTCACCGGCGGTCAAACTCGAGGTTGTTGTATCAGACAACGTGGGTGGCTTCTCAACTAGTGACGAAAATGCGATTAGTTGATCACACCATCGGCCAATTATACTACAATTCTCCCAAATCTCAAGATAATCCAAGATTGCTACCATGGCCTCTTGAATGTTGCCCTTGTTCTTCTCAATCGAGCTTAGGTCATTATTGTCAAATCCCCAACGGTGTATTTTCATTTTCAATTCAATCAAACATTCCTCCTGGCTCCACTTAGACATTGCTTCTACTGTTCCAACGAGGTCTGGAGCTCTTGCCAGGCCAATAAAAGCCCCATACGGCATTCGCCATGGGGCCCGGGCGCTATTTTAGGTACCCTCAAAAAAAAATAATTAATTGTCTTCTGATGTTGAGTTTTTTGCGGGACCCCGAGTTCCCGCCAACATGTTCATATTTTCAACCCATTTTCAGCTCTCCTTGGAGAGCAACTGTCCTTGCAACAAGAAACAGGGCCCTATGTCAATGGCTTTCCATTAGGCTGTTGTGATCACAGTTACACTCAGACTGTGGAAGGAGACCCTCATATGACAAACTTCTCAAAATAATTTTTTTAAAATATTGGGGCTGTCAGATTATAATTAGCTCTGGCAACAACCAATGATGGGAACTTGCATTATAAGTAAGTTGGTAACTGTGAAAAATCGGGCTCTTTAATTACACAACGTGACTGAGAATAGTCAATACAATAAATTTGGACAAAGAAAAGGAATCACGATACAAAGCTTAATCTTGCTAAGAACTATGCTAAAGTGGATTAGTGACTTAAAACTAGTTCCTATAAAAAGACGGATCGATGATTTCAAGATGATCTACTAGAACCTACAATGTGCTTATATGCATATGGAGGATCGCTCAAAAATAAGGCTAGTTTCTGCTAGTAGGTGGAAATAGTTGCCATGCAACAAGGGCAATCCAAAGTAAAGTGCACATGGGTGCTTAATTAATGCATTAGCAGAAGTGTAACGAATTCAATCCAGTGCACATACCACCATTTCTGATTTATTGTGATAGCGTGGAAATGAAGGAGACTATTAAAATTAATTCGAACGCTAATTTGTCACTATTGTTTAGTGCTCCAATTGAAATAGTTTGACCACATGTTACTTACACTCCCACTTTGTCAAGGTACTCTTGAAGAGTCAAGCCTAGAAGTTGTTATATGCACTTGAAGGGCTTTGGTACAAGAACAGGCTTTGTTAAGGCATTAGCGCCCATGTCTAATGTTGAGCAATATTGAAAAAAGACTTCTTTTGCTTTAGTCGCAAATGACTTGCAACTAAAAATTTTATCCCATATGTTTTGGCTTTCATCCTCATCTTGAAAAGTATATAAACAAGGTGTTTTGTCTTTATATTTTCATATTTAAAAATATGGACATATGGGATGAGCCAATGAAAAAGACTTAAC
>Ga0116227_10014791_pt1 | contig 11763 bp, 12 predicted proteins | sample S1TSphgellanicum_FD_89693 | JGI IMG/M metagenome (GOLD analysis project Ga0116227, IMG submission 89693) | Host-associated microbial communities from peat moss isolated from Minnesota, USA - S1T2_Fb - Sphagnum magellanicum MG | ecosystem: Host-associated > Plants > Peat moss > Unclassified... | reverse complement strand
CACGGGCGACATTGTTGATGCGACCTTCACGGCGCCTCAGGGTGTGGCGATTTAAGGTGGTGCGGGAGGCTAAAGCGTAATGGCTTATGCGCCGTTTGATGGGGCGGATTATCTCGATAGCGCCGACGTCATCGCTGAATATCTCTCTGCGGCTTCTGAAGACCCGAACCCCGACGTGTTCCTCGCCGCACTCGAAGACGTTGCAAAGGCGCGCGACAGGGTCGAAATCGCGAAGGTGTTCTCGGCCCCTAAAAAAGCGTAGGTCAGCATCGGTGCTCGGCTTGATACGAGCATTGTATTTAGCCTACTTATGAAACGTACGTTCTATGTGACGGCTGAGGAGGCCGCCCTTCCTATGCCGGAGCAGGCGGCTTGAAACTGACCGCGGCGCAGGCGGCGATTCGCTATCTCGCGGCGCAGTCCGTCGAGACGCCGGCGGGCCTTGCGCCCTATTTCGCCGGCTGCTGGGCTATCTTTGGCCATGGCAATGTGGCGGGGCTCGGTGATGCGCTGCACCAGGCCGGCGACAGCTTGCCGACCTATCGCGCCCATAACGAACAGGCCATGGCCCATGCCGCCATCGCCTTCGCCAAACAGGCGCGGCGTCGGCGGGCGATGATCTGCACCACCTCGATCGGGCCGGGCGCGACCAATATGGTGACCGCGGCGGCCCTAGCCCATGTGAACCGCTTGCCGGTGCTGTTCCTGCCCGGCGATGTGTTCGCGAGCCGTCGGCCCGACCCCGTTTTGCAGCAGGTGGAGGATTTCGCCGACGGCGTCGTCTCCGCCAACGACTGTTTTCGCCCCGTCTCGCGCTACTTCGACCGCATCACCCGTCCGGAACAGCTTTTGGACGCTCTACCGCGGGCCATGGCGACCCTGATCGATCCCGCGTCGTGCGGACCCGTCACCCTGGCCTTTTGCCAGGATGTGCAGGCGGAGGCCTATGATTGGCCGACCGCCTTCTTCGCCCCCCGCATCTGGCGCCCCCGCGCCTCGCTCGCCGACCCACGTGAGATCGACCACCTCGTCGAGCTTCTGAAATTATCCCAGCGTCCGCTGATCGTCGCGGGCGGCGGCGTGCTCTACAGCGGGGCCGAAGAGGCGCTGGCCGCCTTCGTCCTGGCCCACGGCGTGCCGGTCGCGGAGACCCAGGCGGGCAAGGGCGCCCTGGCCTGGGACCATCCGATGAATGTCGGCGCCATCGGCGTCACGGGCGCGGAGTCGGCCAATACCTTGGCGGCCGAGGCCGATCTGATCGTGGGCGTGGGAACCCGGTTGCAGGACTTCACCACCGCGTCTCGGACCCTGCTCTCCAAACCCCCAGGCTCGGCGACCCGTCAGACGCTGGTGCAGGTCAATGTCGCGCCCTACGACGCCGCCAAGCACGACGCCATCCCCGTGGTCGGCGACGCGGGCCGTACGCTCGCCGCCTTGGACGCCGCGCTGACAGGCTGGGCGACGCCGGCGGCTTGGCGCGATGCGGCGGCGACCCGCGCGCAGGCCTGGAACGCCGCTTGGGACGTGGCGACGGGTCCGACCTTGGCGCCGCACCCTTCCGACGCCCAGGTGCTGGGCGCCGTGTGGGTCCGGGCGGATGCAGACGCTGTCGTGGTTTGCGCGGCGGGCGGTTTGCCCGGCGAGCTGCACAAGCTTTGGCGCACCCGCCAGCCCGGCGGCTACCATGTGGAGTACGGCTATTCTTGCATGGGCTATGAGATCGCCGGCGGCTTAGGTGTGAAGATGGCCGCGCCAGATCGCGAGGTCTTCGTGCTGGTCGGCGACGGCAGCTATCTGATGATGAATTCCGAGATCGCCACCTCGGTCATGTTGGGCTTAAAACTTATCATCGTTGTGCTCGACAATGGCGGGTTCGGCTGCATCCACAGGCTTCAGGTCTCGACCGGCGCGGCGGCGTTCAAGAACCTCACGGCGGGGCAGGGGGCGCCGGCGGTCGACTTCGCCGCCCATGCCGCAAGCCTGGGCGCCGGATCGGAAAAGGTCGCCAGTCTGGCTGAGCTTGACGCGGCGCTGGCGCGAGCGAAGGCCAGCGTGAAGACCTATGTGGTGGTGATCGATACGGACCCCCTCGCCGTCACCCAAGCGGGCGGGGCCTGGTGGGAGGTCGCGGCGCCGGATCGCACGGTCCTAGACGCCATGCCGCCCCCTGTGCCTATGAATGGCGAACAGTAAACGGGCCGGAGATCAAAGCCATGTCCATCCGCCTCGGCGTCAGCCCAATCGCCTGGATCAACGACGACATGCCAGAGCTTGGCGGCGACACGCCGCTGGCGACAGTCTTGGGCGATGCGCGCGACATCGGCTTTGGGGGCGTGGAGCTTGGCGGCAAGTTTCCCAAGGCGCCGGCGGTGCTGAAGGCGTTGTTGGGCGGTTACGGCCTCGACCTCGTGGGCGGCTGGTACAGCGGGTCCTTGCTGACGCAGTCGGCCGAGGTCGAGATCGCCGCCTTGCAGCCGCACCTGGCGCTATTGGAAGCGCTCGGCTCGACGGTGTTCGTCTTCGCCGAAACCAGCAATGCGATCCACGGCGACCGCGGCCGCCCCCTGGCGGAGACGCCGCGCCTAGCGGTTGGGGATTGGGCGGAGTTTGGCGCGCGGCTGACCCAGGTGGCGGACTATATTCAGGGGCGCGGCCTGCGCTTCGCCTATCACCACCATCTGGGGACAGTGGTCGAGACGGCCGCCGACCTCGACGCCTTTCTGGCTCATACCGGCCCGGCGGTCGGCCTGACGCTGGATACCGGCCACGCCGAGCTGGGCGGCATCGATCCCGTCGCTGTGATCCGCAGCCATCCGGGCCGGATCGCCCATGTCCATTGCAAGGATGTGCGCAGCGCTGTGTTCGCCCGTGTCCAGGCGGAGCGCTCAAGCTTTCTGGACGGCGTCTTGGCCGGCATGTTCACCGCGCCCGGCGACGGCCATATCGACTACGGTCAGGTCATGACGGCCTTGGCTGAGATCGGCTACGCGGGCTGGATTATCGTCGAGGCGGAGCAGAACCCGGCCCTGGCCGATCCGCGCGACTACAGCGCGCTGGGTCTGAAGACCCTGACCGAGGCGGCCGCCGCCGCCGGTCTGGTATAGGAGCCTCGTCACATGGCCAGTCCTCTGCTTGTTCGACCCCACGCCCCCGACGCGGCGGGCAGCGTGCTTCAGGTGACGCCGAAAAGCGCCGGCTGGTCTCACGTTGGGTTCGAGGTCGTCCACCTATCGGCGGGCCAGGCCTATGAGGGTGGAGACGCCGACCGCGAAACCTGCCTCGTCTTGCTGACGGGCCAGGCGGATGTGACGGTGGACGCGGTGGACTTCGCCGATGTCGGCGGTCGTCTGAGCGTGTTCGAGGATGCCGCGCCGGGCGCCGTTTACGCTCCGGCCGGCGCCTCTTTTAGCGTTACGGCTAAGGGCGACGTCGAGCTGGCGCTTTGCACCGCGCCGGGACGGCCTGGCCTGGCGCCGCGCCTGATCGCGCCGGGCGACATGCCCCGGGAAGTGCGCGGCAAGGGCGGCAACACCCGCTATGTCCGCAATATCCTGCCCGAAACCGAGCCGGCGGACGGCCTTCTGGTGGTGGAGGTGATCACCCCTGGCGGTCACTGGTCCAGCTACCCGCCCCACAAGCATGATGCGGCGACACCCGGTGAAGAGACAAGGCTGGAGGAGACCTACTATCACCGCCTGAACCCGCCCCAGGGCTTCGCCATCCAGCGCGTCTATACCGACGACCGCAGCCTGGACGAGACGGTCTGTGTGCAGGACGGGGACGTCGTGATGGTGCCCAAGGGCTATCACCCCGTCGGCGCGCCCCATGGCTATGACCTCTACTATCTGAACGTCATGGCCGGCCCGGAGCGCAAATGGATCTTCCGCAACGATCCGGCTCACGCCTGGATCATGGCCCCGCCCGCTTAGAGCCTTTCCGGATCAGATGGAATCATCTGATCCGGACAAAAAGGCTCTAAATCAAAAGTTTAGAGCGTGACGGGCGGCGGAGCCGGTATCCACTTCCGCCTGTCACGCTCTAATCAAGACACGGCTTCATACGCGGCGTTCCCCATTTCATCGACGGTCTTGTCGTCTCCGCAAAAACGTCGCCGTCAATCAGATGGACCAGATGACCCAGCAAACGCGGCCATGGTCGAGCAGACATCGGCCGCCCGCCAGACCTTGGCCCATGAAAGCGAAGAGGTCGCGCGGCTGATTTCGCGATTCAAGTTGGGCGCTTCGGCCCGCGTTCAGAGCCAGATCGCTACGCGGCAGCCCGTTCGCGCCGCGCGCCCATCAAGTTCAGCGCCCAAGAAGATCGTCTGCGCCTCCGGCGGGGGCCGCGCCGCGGTCGCAGCCTTGCCGGCGCCCTATTCCGCGGCGGTCTTATCCGTCGCCGGGGGGGCGGCCACCGTCAGGGATTCGAGCAAATGCGGGCGTTCGGTGACGAAGTCGGCGACCTGCATGCAGCGGCCCTGGAAGAAGGCGCCGGCCTCCATCGAGAGCTGTTGATGGGTGATGTCGGCCTCGACGTGAGCACTGGCGGCGATACGTACGCTTACGGCTTGGATGGTCCCGACTACCCGCCCACGAATATCGACATATTCAGCCTCGATGGAGCCTTCCACAAAGCCGCTCTCGCCCAGCGTCAAGCGGCCGAGCCGTACTTCGCCGATGACACGGCCATCGACATGTACATCGCCTGCGCCCGACAGCCGTCCTTCGACGACAAGGTCAGGGCCGAGCAGTGAAGGCGCGCCGCGAGCCTTGCGGCCGGCGCCAGAGAAGTCGGACCCAGAGTCCGGTTTAGCCGCCTTGTTGAACACCTTGGCCCGCCCTCAAAAACCGTTCCGGATCTTGTAGACGGCCATCTTGCCAGACTTCGTAGTGCAGGTGAACGCCCGTCGAACGTCCGGTGGACCCCATGGCGCCGATTTGCTGCCCAACCGTCACCGTCTGCCCTGGCCGCACCATGATCGCTGCGAGATGGGCGTAACGGGTGCGCAGCCCGTGGCCATGGTCCACTTCCACTGTATTGCCGTAGCCTGTGCGCTGGCCGGTGAAGGCCACGACGCCGTTGGCGGTCACATGGACCGGCGTGCGATAGGCGCCGGCGAAGTCCTGCCCCGGATGGAAGGCGGCCCGGCCTGTAAAGGGGTCGGTGCGGACGCCAAAGCTGCTCGTTCGCACCTCATGCGTGACAGGACGGCCAATCGGCACCTTGCTCAGCGCTTGGGACAGGCTGTGCAGGGCGTTCGCGTCGAGCGCCACGTTCGATATATCGGCGGCGAACGGCTCATCCACGTCGAGGAAGTGGGCCAGGGCGCGGGGGTCTTTGGCATCGATGAACGGGCCGCCTTCGCCACCTGCCGCGACTTTGGTCGCGCCTCTGCCCTCAAAGGCGGCGGGGTTCAGGTGGGCGACCTTGAACACGCGCTCCAGCCGGGCGAGACGCCCTTTGATCAGCGTGCTGGCCATTCCGATCAGGCGCTCCTGATCCTGGCGCGCCGCATCCAGCCGCTTCACAGGCGATGGTTCGGCGCTGAGCGACACGGCCGACGAGGATTTTGCTGCGACGGGGTCGAGCTTTTTGAGCAGAAGGTTCAGCGCGGCGTCTCGGCGCTCCACCGTATGCAGGAGGTCCTGAATGGCTCGGCCGGCCTGAGCCGCCGCGGATGGTGAGCGCGCGACCGCTGCGGCCGGCGTCAGCGTTGGGTTCACCTGAGCATGCGCGACTTCAGCCTGACGGATATTCATCCCGGCGACGGTGGTTCCGACCGCATAGCCGCCGCCCACAAAAACGAGCGAGGCCAAGGCCAGCGCCGAAACGGCCAGTTGCACCTGGGTGCGGGCTTTCAAGACGAGGGTCTGCACCTTACCGTCGGTATAGATGTAGATTTGCCGATCAACGAGAAGCCGCCGCTGTACGCCAGTTTCAGGCGCGGTTGCTCTGTCGCGTCGATGGCCGCCCACCATACTGCTTAGCTCCTGTTCGTGTGGCCCCGCAGGCACACTATTAAGCACTTGTTCATCAATGTGTTCTTTTGTCGCAGCGGAGGTCGGTCCTGAGTCGAGACCCCTATTTGACGCCGTCGCTCCAGACCCCCGGTTGGCCGATTTGCTCTGGCGTCTGAACGAACTTTCGGAACCGGCTGGGGTCATAGCCGAGCGCCTGGAAGCGGGCGAGCAGGGCCTGGTAATCGGCGTCGGGGATCGTGGGCTTGCGCGCATAGATCCATCCAAGCTTACGGTTCTCTTCGCCAAACAGCACGTAGCGGTAGGAGGGGTCGGTATAGAGCACGAGGAACGGCAGGTTCACCGGCCAGAGGATTTGCACGCGCCAGTGGGCGTTATGCGTGCCCGGCCGTACCCAGTCGTGAATGACAAAGTGCTTCAGGGGCGCCTTGAAGCTCCCGCGGCGCATGTAGAAATCTTCGCGGATGTCGCCGTCCGGCCGCTTGGAATAGACGTCATAGGGGCCGATCATGCCCTTTTCGAACGAGTTCGGCAGGGTGGCGATCAGATACCAGCCGCCGTACATCCGATCCATATCGACGTCGGCTAAGGGCAGGGGCGATGTCGATCCTTCAGAGGCCCAGGCGCTGTGAGGGGCGCATACCGCTGCGCCCAGCGCGATTACGGTCAAAGCCCGTGCAACAGAGGTCTTCATCGGCGTCATCTGGGTCGATTAGCATAGACCCCCGATTTTTCGCCCCTTAAACAGGCGGCCTTTGCAGAGCGACGACCTTGGCCATCGTGACGATGGCGTTATTTCGAGGGTTCGGTTGGAACAGGTGAATTCGGAACGCTTGATCGCGGGCGCGCGCAGCGACCAGAGCCGCCCCTTTATTCGTCGCCCCTTTATTTTGGTGCTGATGGGATTGGCCGCTCTGGTCGCCTTTCGGCTGGCGTTCGCCGCTGTGATCCCCCTCACCGAGGACGAAGCCTATTACCGGCTGTGGGCGATGCATCCACAGTTTGGCTATTACGATCATCCCCCCATGGTCGCCTGGTGGCTGGCGCTCGGAATTCGACTGGCGGGTGATACGCCTCTGGGCGCGCGTCTGGTCCCCATCATCGCGTCCGCCGTTGCGGGGCTCTTGATCTACGACATTGCGCAGTTGGCGGGCCTTTCCAGCCGCACGGCGGGGCGGGCTGTGGCTTGGTATAATGCGGCGCCGCTGGTGGGTTTTGGCGCCATGCTGATCCTGCCCGATTCCGCCACGACGCTGTTCTGGTGCCTGACGCTGTGGGCCATTCTGAAGTCCGAGCGGACGGGGCGGGGCGGCTGGTGGGTTGTGGCCGGAGCAGCGGCGGGGTGCGCGGCCTTATCGAAATATTCCGCCCTGTTTTTGGGGCCGGGCGTGCTCTGGTGGCTGTTGAGCTCGGTGGAGGGGCGGCGCAAGCTGCAAGGGCCGTGGCCCTGGCTCGCCCTGGTGATCGCGGGCGGTCTTTTCATGACCAATGTGGCCTGGAACGCCGGCCATCACTGGATCACCTTCGCCAAACAGTTTGGGCGGGTCGCGCCCCACGGGTTCAAACCCTTGGGCCCGCTATCTTTTCTGATCGTGCTGGTTTTGCTCAGTAATCCACTGATGACGCCATTCTTGGCGCGCGGCTTAAGACCCTATCTGCGCTTTGGCGGCGCCAAGGCGGCCGAGGCGCGCCCGGCGCAGGGGCTTGATCTGGTCTTCATCAGCGCCGTCCCCTTCTTCGCCTATCTCTGCTTCCATAGCCTGCATGCCGAGGTGGAGGCCCACTGGCCGGCGCCTCTGTATCCGACCCTGGCGATTCTGGCCGCCGGGGGCGCCGACGGGCCGCTCGGCCGAGGTCTGAAGCGGTTGGCTACGGCGGCGCCTATCGTTGGGTTCGCGCTGTCCACCCTCGCCTTGGTTCATATGGCCACGCCCCAGACGGATGGACTGTGGCGGCGCGATCCGTCTCATCCCTTGCGAGGCTGGACGCCGTTCGTGCGCGCGGTGGAGCGCCTGCGGATCGCCCATGGCGCCGCCTGGATCGGCACGGTCAGCTATGGGACCTACGCCCAGCTTGAGGACCACCACGCCAGCGCCCAGCCCTTGCTGCAGGTGACCGAGCGCCGCCGCTATCTGTTCATGGCCCCGCCGTCGCCCAGCGTTCTGGCCCAGCCCGGTCTCATCGTTGATCTCACCCGCCGGATTTCGACGCCTGCCCTGCGGGACTGCTTCGCCGAGGTGACGCCCATCGCGACCCTGCCCCGGGGCGACGCCGTGCGCGGCGACATCTATTCGGTGGTCAAGGTGTCCGGCCCCAAACGCGACGTACGCGACGACGGCTGCCGCAGCTTCCACAATGGTAAAGCCGATGACTGAGGCCTTATGCTGGGCGGCGTGACGATTCAGTCTTCCCCATTGGCTGGCGGCTACGACCTGACGGTCGTGATTCCGACCTATAAGGAGGCCGCCAATATCGCGGCGGTGCTCCAGCGCCTCGACGCCGCCCTGGCGGGCCGGCGTTGGCACGTTATTTTTGTCGATGACGACTCTCCCGACGACACCGCCGAGGCGGTCAAGGCCTTGGCGCGGATCGATCCGCGGGTCAGTTGCCTGCGGCGGATTGGGCGCCGCGGCCTGGCCGGGGCGGTGATGGAGGGGGCGCTCGCCAGCGCGGCGCCGTGGATCGTGGTGATGGACGCCGATGGCCAGCACGACGAAGCGCTGATCGCTCAAATGCTGGATCGGGCGCAGGTCGGCGACGTCGATGTGGTGGTGGCCAGCCGCTATGTCGATGTGGGCTCCGCCGAGGGCGGCCTTTCCCGCGCGCGGCGCCGCGGCAGCCTCTTGGCCACCCGCCTAGCCCAACTCGCGACGCGGCTCACCTTATCGGATCCGATGAGCGGCTTCTTCCTGGTGCGACGCACAGCGCTCAATGCGGTCGCGCCCAAGGTCTCGCCCCACGGCTTCAAGGTGCTGTTCGATATCCTGGCTTGCGCCCACCCGCCGATGCGCGCGGCGGAGCTGCCGTTGGTGTTTCGCCCACGGCTCCAGGGGGAAAGCAAGCTCGACCGCCGGGTCGTGCTCGAATACCTGGCCCTGCTTGGCTCTAAGGTCAGCGGCGATGTGATTTCACCCCGCGCTCTGGTCTATGCCGTCGTGGGCGCGACGGGTCTTGCGGTTCAACTGGTGGTTTTGCGGGGCTTGCTGAGCCTTGGCTTTGGCGAGGCCAATCTGTTCGCTGCGGCCGCCGCCATGACCTCGAACTATTTTCTGAACAACGAGATCACCTATCGCGACCGCCGCCGCCGGGGCTGGCGTATCTTGTGGGGCTATCTGAAGTTCGCAGCCCTCTGCGCCCTCGGCCTAACGATCAACATCGCCGTCGCCGACTTCGCCCAAGAGCACCTGCACAGATGGTGGATCAGCGGCGTTTTGGGCGTAGTCGCCGCCGCGGCCTGGAACTATGGCAGCACGGCGGTCGTGCTGTGGTGAAGGCGGATGCCTGCGGGGCGACGCCGCGCCCATCAGCTGAAATTGGAGCCATTCAGTTCGAGCTGGTGGCGAATATCCTCCAGAATGCCGCTGATGTGGGCCGCGCTCAGCTCTGCAACGCGGTCCGGCTGTCGGCTCAGCCAAGCGTCTAGCAAATTGCGATGCTCGACATGGGCCCGACTATCGCGCCCGACCGGCTCCAGGTGCATGCGTACATAACGCTCCGCCAGCACATTGAGCCGCTCCACGAATTGGCGCGTCACCAAGCCGACGCCGGGGGTCACCAAGGCCATATGGAACTTGCGGTTCAGGATGACATTTTGCAGGCCGCCGGGCGAGGTATCGCGCTCCATGGCCTCCAGCGCGGCCTGAGCCGCCTCCTGGTGCGCCTTATCGACCTTCAGACAGGCCCGCGCCATCGCGTCCGGCTCCAGCTTCAAGCGAAGTTCGAACACTTCTTCCGCTTCATCTCCCGACATCGACCGCACGATGAAGCCGCGGTTCGGGAAGGAGATCACGAGCCCATCCTGCTCCAGCCGCGTCAGGGCTTCGCGCAGGGGAATTTTGCTGACGCCGAGTTCGTCGGCGACGGTGTCTTGTCGAACGGGCGAGCCGCCCGGCATCGCGCCGTTCAAAATTCGTTCCCGCATCACCTCGTAGGCCTGATCGGAAATGGTTCGAACCAAGATGCTCATTATTTTTCTTGTCTCCGCCCCGCGTCGCCTGAGTCGGCGATTGCAGTTCCGACTACCATACCCATTTAATACCAAAAAGCGAAGGAGGTATTTTGTATATCAATTTACTGTAAAGCCTTTCCAAAACTGATCCTGCTGGTCGATCCAAATTGTATTGAAGCCGGTAGAAATCGCTGCCCCTTCGATCGATGGGGTTACGGCAGGTCGTCCTGCCAACTCTATAGACGCTTCTACGCGGCCTAAAAATTTACTGCCGATATAACTTTCATGTATGAAATCCTCGCCCAATTTAATTTGGCCCTTGGCGCTCAGATGGGCGAGACGCGCTGACGTGCCGGTGCCGCAGGGACTTCGGTCAATCGCCCGGTCGCCGTAGAAGACCGCATTGCGGCCATGCGCGTCCGCAGACTGCGACTGATCGGCCCATAGCACGTGGCTGACGCCGCGGATCGTGGCGTCCAGGGGATGCACAGGCTCCAGCCGTTCTTGCACCAGGCGGCGTATGATCGGGCTGAGGTGCAGGAGACGCGCGGCGCCAAGGTCGTCCAGGCCCTTATAGGCGCCCTGCGGCTCGATAATGGCGTAGAAGTTGCCGCCGTAAGCGACATCGACGGTCAGGGGACCAAAGTCCGGAACCTCGATCTCGAGTCCCTCGGCCGCCAGAAACGCTGGGACATTGACGATCTTGACCGAGGCGACCTTGTCGCCCTCGACCCTGTAGGTCACGTCGATCACGCCGGCCGGAACCTCCAGCCGCAGCCGTCCCGGTGCGCGGGGCGTGATCAGCCCATGTTCAAGACCGAAGGTGACGATCCCGATTGTACCGTGGCCGCACATGGGCAGACAGCCGCTGGTCTCGATGAACAAGATGCCGGCGTCGCTGTTGTCTAGCGTCGGCGGGTAGAGAAAGCCGCCCGACATCATGTCATGCCCGCGGGGCTCGTTCATCAACCCGGTGCGAATCCAATCGAAGCGGGCCAGAAAGTCCTGGCGCCGCGCGCTCATCGAGCCGCCCTGGAGCAGCGGCGCGCCGCCCGCCACCAGCCGCACGGGGTTTCCCGCCGTATGGCCATCTATGCAGAAGAAGGTGTGGCGCACCGACGCCGACCGCTTTCGCTTAAGCAGCCTTGGCGTGGACAAGCGTCGGCCGGTTCGCCGCGGCCGCCTCCACCAGCGCTGTCACTTCCGCTCGGCGCGCGCCGGCGAGGGGGAGGCGCGGCAGACGCACGTGTTCGGTCCCGCGCCCCATGATCTGTTCGGCCAGCTTGATCGATTGCACCAGATCGTGGGCCGCATCCAGGTGCAGCAGGGGCATGAACCAGCGGTAGATGGCGCGGGCGGTCGCCAGGTCGCCGCGGCGCAGGGCGTCCACGAGCGCGACCGACTCTTGAGGAAAGGCGCTGGTCAATCCCGATATCCAGCCCTTGGCGCCTAGCAGCAAGCCCTCGAAGGCGACGTCGTCCAGGCCGGCCATTAAGATAAACCGGTCGCCCAGGGCGTTGGCGATGTCGGTGAAGCGGCGGGTATCGGGCGCGCTTTCCTTCAGCGCGACGATATTGGCCACGTCCGCAAGGCGCTCAAGCACGCCGATATCGATAT
>Ga0116227_10014790_pt1 | contig 11764 bp, 9 predicted proteins | sample S1TSphgellanicum_FD_89693 | JGI IMG/M metagenome (GOLD analysis project Ga0116227, IMG submission 89693) | Host-associated microbial communities from peat moss isolated from Minnesota, USA - S1T2_Fb - Sphagnum magellanicum MG | ecosystem: Host-associated > Plants > Peat moss > Unclassified... | reverse complement strand
TTTTTTTTGCCTTAAAAGGAGATGGAAAGCTAATAGGTAGTACTTTGCTTTTGATGGAATAATAAAATGCCCAGAAAACATGGGGGCCCAAAATCAGTGTAGTAAAGATAAAGCTCCCGTACCGGCCACTCCGACCCACTCTTTATACACTATAGTGATGCCCCCTAAACCCTAAGACCATGAAAGGTTATGATCGAACGTTGAAATTGTGGAATACAAAAATGGGGCCCATTTGTTGAATTTTTTTAATATGAAAAAAAAAATTCAAATAAGAACCTTTCATGGTCTTAGGGTTTAGAATTTTTAATATTTTAAAAAAATCAACAAAAAAATTCCCTTTAAAAAATAAAATTATAAATTATAAAATTTGAAAACTACATAAATTGTTGCTTGTGAGTTCGGTTTGTTTGTTCCTTTCTCTTCTAGAAGTCTTAATTTCTTCGTGCACAAAAGGTGAATTTCCATGGAAAGACGCCCATCAAATATGAGGCGAATTTCCGTGGTATTTTTGTATTCAACATGTTTAATTTCTTTGGTCTGAAATTCAAGTGACCATGATTTTATCGGAGCTGGTTTAGGTGGGATGGGCTACAATCGTAGGTTGTAATAAAAAAAAGACAATTTCAAACTGCAAATTTATTAAAAGTTAATTTTAAATCGATTTTTTAAAAAAATAAACATTTTATAAATTATAATGTTTTAAAATGTCCTTATGAATCCTTAAGATATCAAAAGAGAAACAAATCTCTTTATTTTTTTCAATGTTTTTTGGAATCTTTGTGTCTTTTTGAAATTTTTTTTGAGTCTTTGTGTCCTTCCAATTTCATACACATGTTTACATGTAATTTCATATAAATATAAATATTTGTTATTTCATTTGAATATGTTGAGACTATTTCAAAAGATTAACATGTTTTTTTCTTTGAGATTAAGCTAGTTTTTAATAAAAATTCTCCTTTAAATACCTAATTCAAGGATTTATTAATCCCCACTTGCTTAGGTGATTTAATTTTTATCCACCTTAATTGCTTGCAAAATTTTAATGAATTTAAAATAAGGATGGTTGATTAAAATCTTCCCTTGGATGATAATTGGGCAATCTTTTGTACAATTTGAATCTTAGATATATATCTAAAAATTTTAAAAAATTTAAATTTTCTCCTTTTTTTCGTCATTTCATCATGATTGGTAATGTGTAGCAACATGGAGCCCAAGTTTGATAATAATACAATTAATAAATTGATACATTTGACACTAAATTGCAAACAAAAACAACATCTTTGTAATCCAATAGAGTTAGAGGTCACCTAAGTATGTTTCCTTGTGAAAATAATGGATTGGAAGTGAGGACTTAGGTTTAGGGTTTAGGACTCTCTAGAGTAATCTTTTTTTTTAATGAGCGAAAATTTGTCAAATGGGAAAATTTTCAATAAAAAGCATGACGTTTGGGGCTTTCTCTCACCAAATTTGAAAAAAATCAGAAAAAATCAACATATATTTATGTATTTATTTTCCTATATAAATATAGGCAGCCTTTGAATCACTCATTATGAACACTTAAAAGGATTGCTTTCACCCCCTCACTAATTGTTTCACCCCCATGGTCTTCTCCCAATAAAATTAAGTTTTTTCTTGTTATTTGCTTTATTAAATTTCAACGTATAGGATTTATCTTACATTTGATAGAAATATGGTCATATTTATCACAAGCAACATATATAGTGACCCCCTTTCCTAAGAGTTTATAATGTGACATTTTCCTCCTATTACACCTTGATTCATCTACAAATGTAAATATTGGCAGTTTTCACAAAAAAAAAAATTCTTAATTTGTTTGCACCAGTTTTTACAAAATGTCTCTCACTTCTGAATTCAGTGGCTCATAAAAATTGAAATTTTCATATTGATTTTCAATTGAAATTTCATATATTGAATCAATATGTGATATAGCATGGAATAATAATTTTTTATGTGAAAATTTTCTCTTTGAAATCGTAACCAAATTCTAACTAAAAATTTGTGAATGGTTAGAATTGAATCACATTTTCATGAGTTTTTAGAATATATATATAATTAAAAAATTTCACTCATCATATAACAACGTGTAAATCATGAAAAAAAATTAATACTTTTTTTTAAACGAATTATTTTTTCCCAAAACAAAATTATTGGTCTTGTCAATGTGGAAGTTGACCCTAGCCTACCATATAGGGGACTTGTTGTAGGTTCATTTAGTGAGGTAGGTTTAGGGGACTTGTAGTAGGTTCATTTAGTGAGGTAGGTTTAGGGGACATGTTGTAGGTTCAGTTAGTGAGGTAGGTTTAGGGGACTTGTTGTAGGTTCCTTTAGTAGGTAGGTTTAGGGGACTTGTTGTAGGTTCCTTTAGTAGGTAGGTTTAGGGGACTTGTTGTAGGTTCATTTAGTGAGGTAGGTTTAGGGGACTTGTTGTAGGTTCAGTTAGTGAGGTAGGTTTAGGGGACTTGTTTTAGGATCATTTAGATAGGTAGGTTTAGGGGACTTGTTGTAGGATCATTTAGATAGGTAGGTTTAGGGGACTTGTTGTAGGATCATTTAGATAGGTAGGTTTAGGGGACTTGTTGTAGGATCCTTTAGATAGGTAGGTTTAGGGGACTTGTTGTCAAGCTCCATGTCAAGCTTCATGTCTGACAATCTCCATGTCAAGCTTCATGTCTGACAATCTCCATGTCAAGATTCATGTGGGAGCTTGAGTCCTGAGATGTGATGATATTCTGTTGTGTTGTGATGCTTGTTGGTGGTGGTGTGTGAGTGACTAGTGGTGACCATGAATTTCTTTGGGGGAAGGACACGGAGCAGAGTGGCAGATGCTGTTGGTGCGGGTGCAATAGCAGCAGCATCAGCAGTGTCAGCAGTGTCAGCAGCAGCAGCAGCAGTTGATGCAACATTTGTAGTTGGCGGAAGAACTAGTTCTAGTTCTGGTACTAGTAGTGGTAGTTGTGATAGGAGGTCCAGCAGCTCATGGGGATCGAGTGAAGGAAGTGGTGGTGTGCAGATTCAAGCTGCTTTTCATGGTCGTCTTTGTGGTGTCGATCCTTTGGAAGCTCTTGCTCGGAAAGCTGAATCCGCAGTGGATTTGCTGCAAACCACGACAAGTGAGCAGTATAAATCCCCGCCGTGCACACCAATTTCAGGTAATGGTTTTCAGAGCTTTGCACCGGAATCTATAAGTTCCAGCTGCTTCCGTAGCAAGCTGGGTGAGCCAGGGCTGCAGCCGTTGTCGACGCAAGCTGAGGAGAGCTGTAGGCTCATCGGGCTGAAGAGATCCAGACCCCAAGATGACTTCAGCTCCTCCGGTGTAGAGGAAGCCTTCGCCGAGCCCCGGAGAAAGTCGCAAAAGGCTTGGGTTATCGCCAGAAATCTTCGCAACTCTCTGGGGAAGAAGCTGTTCGCGGAATGTTTGCGAGAGAAAGTTGGCCATCTCGTGAAGGCGCGGGAGACCGTGGAACTCAAACAGCTTCAGACAGCTACTAGCACTAGTCCTGCAGCTCCTGTTGCCAGCAGCAGCCTCCGGAAAGACTTAGGTGATGATGATGTATCGCTGCTGCATGAGATCATACCACCGGCAGCATCCTCTGCAGATCAACCTCCGCGTGAAGAAGAACAAGAACTAGATCTTCATGGGTCCGACTGGAAACTGCTGCATCATCGTGGCTTCAGCTCAGATTGGCAGCTGGTCGTGAACGACCAAGACATGAACCTGCCGGCCGCCGCATCTGCACATGAAGATCCAAGACTAGAGCAAGCTCCTGCTGCTGCTTCCTTCGATGCAGCAGTGTACAGTACTGCAGCTAGTCCGGCTGCAACTTCTGCGCGTCCTTCTTCAACAAGCTCAGAGCTCCTAGCTTCTTCGAAGTTCGAGCTGCTGCACAACAGAGCTGAATCCTCCTTATACACGGACTTGCCGCAAGCTGAGAATCGTCCTAAAGAGTCCATACATCCAGTTGCTGCTGGGAACTCGGAAAGCTCGTCATGGTTAGCGAGCTTGGGCGGCGCCGGCTTTGCCGAATATGCAAGCTCGGCCTCCTTCGATACCCATCATCGTCTTCTTCAAGGCGCGGAAGATGATCAACTGTTGCAAGTTCTGAAAAGAGCTACTGGAGCTGATCATGAAACTACGTCGGCTTCACTGCAACAACCGCAACCAGCTTCTCGCAGTCTGACGTGCCGCTCAGCCAGACCTCTTGCTTTTCCTGAAGCTACTGCCATGAGGTTGTCGATGCAGAGATCGGTTGCTGCTGCTCCTAATGCAGCACCAAAACCGCAGGAGTGCACTCCAGCCTCCGATACCACGCCACCAAAGAATCCGCGGAAGGGGAGGACGCGGTACAGAGGAGTGAGGGAAAGGCCGTGGGGAAAGTTTGCAGCCGAGATCCGCGACTCGGCTCGACAAGGTGCCAGGGTATGGCTGGGGACCTTCGACACCGCCGAAGAAGCTGCTGTAGCGTATGATACTGCAGCTCTGAAGATGCGCGGACCCAAGGCTCGATTGAACTTCCTCATCCCCAAAACAACTGCCACAGATTCAGATCCTGCTGCCGCCACAGATGCAGGTCCTCCTGAAACTGCTGTTGCTTCTCCTCCTCCTTCTCGTCCTCCTCCTGCAGATGCTTCTCCTGCAGTTGAAGCTTGCACGGATTCTGCAACAGATGGCAGCATCAAGTTCATGCCATCAGATAGGACAGCTTTTGTATCAGCAGATTGCCCTGAAACTGCTGCTGCCGGTGCTGCACATGCAGCTTCTTCAACAGGCCTTGGAGGAGCTTGCACTAGGGTTTCTTTAGCAGATGCTTCTCCTCCAACAGGAGGAGGAGCTTGCACTAGGGTTTCTTTAGCAGACGCTTCTCCTCCAACAGGAGCAGGAGCTTGCACTAGGGTTTCTTTAGCAGATGCTTCTTCTCCAACAAGAGGAGGAGGAGCTTGCACTAGGGATTCAGCTTTAGCAGATATCAGCAACAGTTTCATGTCATTGGATGCCACAGATTTTGCAACAACAGCAGCTGCTAGCCTGAGCACCATATTTCCAGAGTCCACAAACAGAGGGCTTGTGGATCATGCTGCTCTAGAGCTTGAAGATGCATTTCTGGCAGAGCTAATGGAGAGCACTCATCACCATGATGTATTTCTTTCCCCAATATCCGATCATGTACCTCTATCCCCGACATCCAACTTGAATGACATCTGTAATTTTGCTTTGTTTTCTCCACTAATCATGCAACAAGATTGTGAAGAAGAATGACCATAAGCTTCAAGAAGATTGTGGAGCATTAATGATATATAGCTTCTTGCAAGAAGAAGCTGCTCAACGAGCCATGGCCAATGCACTCACTCTCAAACATTCAAGGATGTGAAGCTCAGCTCGCAACGACCTCTATGGAGTTCAGACAAAATCAGGAGGAGAGAGTTGGGTCTACAGATGAAGAAGTGCAACTTGAATGTCAGTTTTATGCTTCTTCATCGTGAAGATGCAAAGCTCAAGGAGGGAGAGCTCAAGCAAGCAGGGTTCAAAGAGGTGGAACTTGGTCCTTGAAAAATTATAGCATTCTTTTTGAGTGAAATGTAGATTGCAAATTGTTTTGGGTCTTTGGGAATAGCAAACAACTCTTCAGTTCTGTGGCTTCTGCAATTTTTCATTTCCACAGAGATGGTGATGAGGAAGGATTTTTTGCTACTTACTTTCCTCTCTGTCTTGTAGCCGTCCATGGAGATGGTTGGTATTGAGGAGGGTTTTTCCATGAGGATTTTTCCTACTTTTGTTTCTGAATTTGTAGCCAAATTTGGCTAATTCCTCTTGTCAATGATTGCCAGTGTGGCTACATCACAAATCCCTCCTATCCACCATACTATAATCCAATTATACAGACAAAAATTATACAGAGTTGTTTAAATTGCATAATTGTCTAACCTCAAGTCCCCCCCCCATCAAATGAATGAAACACATGTTTTGTTTTTCAAGTACTTGGAGTTTTCTTTGCAAATACTTTTATGGGTATTTCAGGTCTGATGACAAACCATCAACAAGGGGTGTGTCACACTTGTGGCCTTGCCATTTATATTAAAAAGTATTTTAAGGCAAAAAAAAGAACTATGAAAACTCAAATATTTCACTATGCAAAAAATATAATCTTCAAAAAATCCTCTAAAAGAAACCAATAATCCTTCAAGATATATTATAACTCTATAATAACTAATCTCAAGTTTCAACACGAGCCAAAATATCATCTTTCAAAAATCCTTGTATAAATAAAATAGACCTATTATCGTTACCTAGGGGTCAACAAGCACCATGTAAGTTATTGAAACCCCACCTGTGCCCCCACCTAGGCATTGATTTCATCAATCTCATCAATTTTTGAGTGTATGCCAATGTCAAACATTATTGATCAATGTTGTGAATTTTTGTCACAAGACCAATAGTACCAAGAACATTTCATCATGTTGCTAAATAGTTCGACAAAAGCCCAAGATAACAAAAAGAATTAAAAAAACCCTAAGGAAAAAAAAAGGAACATAGCAAAGGGAAAAAGACCTAAAATCCTAAACCGGAGAAATAAAAAGGAAAACTTTGAGACAAAAGGATAGAGTGGGGCTCAGAAAAGATCCATCCTCCAATCTATTATTTTGTCAAGAGATGTATGGTTGGTGCAAAGCCAACACTTAGAAAGATTGGTGTAGAATAATGTCTTTTTTGGGTGCATTGATTGGGTTTAGGCTTAACGTTAACTTGCTTTTTGCAATCATTTTTCACCCAATTCTATACTTGAAAATCTTGTCTTCATCTTGAAGGAGCAATTTCATATGCAAAATGAAACAATCACAAAGATAGATTAACAACGATGATTTCAACTAAGGCATAAAATAAAATTATAAATCACTAGAGATTGTAACCTTCACCGAGCACCGCATGATATACTTTGACATGTGTTTCATAAAATGTCTTACTAAATTAGTTTATTTTGATTCAATGAGAGAATGTGGGGGAAAAGAAAAGAAACCACCAAGACACACTAACCAAACGATATACTTTGACTATAAGTGTTGTATAAAATGTGTTTGAATCAAGGGTGGCAGACCCTGGTTTTTTGCAATCGGGTTATTTAAGGTTTTAATATAAAACCCGATTATCTGAGATCGCACAAAATCGGGTTTTAATAGGGTGTGGACTGCGAAAGAGGGCAACGGTAACCTGGCAACCCACTCCATGTTCAGAACTCTGAACTTCAGAGGTGGGCAATTGGCAGTTTGGCTTGCACTCAAGTGATCATGTCCGACATCGGTGTGGAGGAGGAGGTCATCGTCATCGACATCGAAAGTGACATCGTCGACGACAACAATATCAACATTGCTCCTAAGGTTGGCGCAGATGGCAATCCATTAGACGGTAATGGCAATGACGATGTTGTTGTAGGAGGGCGTAAACGTGGTCAGCAAGGCAGTGACCTGTGGAGTCTCTACACCGACAACGTTAACCTGCACTAGCACAAGTCGGCCATCTATAAGCATCGCCGCATGTTCATGAATCATCCCAAGAAAAGCGAATTGGTGAAGGTCCATCTAAACAAGTGTGCTCTGTTTTACAACTTCATGAACGGTATGGAGGAGGACAAGCGTCCCGCCTGGTACACAGCCAACAAAAAGCCTAGGAAGCCCTTATCGACGGCAGTGTCAGTGTCGACGTCTTCAGTGGCTCCCAGTTCTTCTTGTCAACGCTCAATTAAGGAGTTCGCCATACCTGTTGTTAGTAAACAACAGAAGGTGCAGTTCCAGAAACACATTGCAATGCACTATTACGCCACAGGGTCGTCATTTCAGCAAGTTGAAGACGTACATCTGATCGCCGTAATCAAAACCTTGCGCCCTGATGACGGTTTGCTCCCCAACAGAAGACAGCTAGTGACCTCTCTGCTTGATGCTTGCCACGAGGATGTCAAAACCAAGGTCGCTAAGGGCATGATTGGTGCAACTTCCTGTCTGATCATCGATGGCTAGTCGAACGTTAACAACGATGCCATCATCAACTACATGGTGGTGTCGCCTGAATCCGCCCTGTTTCTGGAGTCAGTATCGACAGGTCAACAAGGGCATGATCACAAGTTTATTGTCGACGACATTGAGCGCGTCATTCGCGAACATCCATCCACAATATTTGCTGGTGCGGTTACCAACAACACCTCTACGAATAAGAAGGCGTGGGGCTTGCTGCAGATTACCTTCCCGTCGAGCTACTTCCAGGGGTGTTGTTCCCATGGCCTTCATCTATTTGTCAAGGACGTGTTTGCGGTGACGAAAACAAAGAAAGCCAGCCAAGTCGAGGCCACCTATCCTGACCAATACCCGTTCGAGCTCATGCTGGAATTTATTGCATGTTGCAAGGATGTCGTCAAGTACTTTCACAACCATCACATCGCCAAGGCTCACCTACGAGATCTGCAGCTCTCTGCTAGTGCTCAAACGCTCATACGAACCGCTCCGACTCGCTGGGGAACAATTCAAGCCATGTGCCAAACCTTATTGGAGTCGAAACGGCACTTGCATGTCATCGTCACCGCTCGCGACTTTGTGCAAGGTACAACTACCTAGAAAAGTGAGAGATCAAAGATTAAACAGATTATGACGGACGACGCGTTTGTGAACAACCTGCGCAAGGCCCTCGCCCCGATTGACGTTCTGATCGTCAAATATCAATCTGATAAGGTGCCCATTTTCGAGGTGATGCCCGATTTCCACAACCTACCCGAAGAGTACAAGAAGGTCATGTCCAGCAGCATTATCACATGCTAGGAGTTCGAGTACCTGGTTGTCCTGGCACAACGACACTTCCAATTCATGTATGATGTTGCTCACAGTTTGTCGTATCTGCTCGACCCACAACACATTGGAGACGGGCTGCCTATGGATTCACGAAGCAGCCTGGAGGAAGTGTTGATTAATAGTCCCGTTGATGATGTTACCCCCATTGATGACAACCGCAAGGAGAAGCTATACATTCAGTTCACGGCGTACTTCATTTCTACAACAAAGGAGAGGCAAGCGAACTCCTTCCGTTACCAGATGTTGTCCAAGGGATCGAAGATCGTGTTGCAATACTGGCAGACCGATGGATGTCAGTGGGTAGATTTGCAAAGCGTCGTGGTTCGTCTTTTTAGTATGGCGACGTTTAGTGCGACGTCCGAGCGAAACTTCTCAACGATGGGCTTCATCCATTCCAAGCTGAGGAATTCCCTAAGCACCAAGACTGTTGAGAAACTCGTGTTCATCAAGAGCAACATGGGTGCGTTTTACAACTATCCGACGAGCGACAACTATACCAGCGAGAGTGATTCCAATCATGCCGGCCTCGATTAATGTTACCCGGAATAAAACCATGGTTTTGATACAAATCGAGTTTTATTCATTTAAACCTTAAACCCGATTTGTCAGGCGGAAAAAATCGGGTTTTTACCACCCTTGGTTTGAACCGAAAGCTAACATTTTTTAGGCTTAATATGGACATTAAAAAGGCCTCACTAAAATTTGAAGGTGTTAATGTAGGCGTCGGTTCAACTTGGCCCATCACCTTTGTAAGAGTAAAAATTTTGTGAATCACATACACAACAAGAAATAATGTGAGTTCATTTCAGCAATGAGAAGTGAGACTAGATGCACACTTCATTCTTGCAATGGTGATGAAACCCTTAGCCCTCTAATGAAAAATGAGAAAAGTGTGGAATTAATATTGATGACTTAAATGTATGTATGACATTTAGGCTATCATTATCATCATGTAATAATGACTACCATGGCATGAAAAGTAAATGAATCTTGGTGATATTTTCATTTTTGCCTTGGCTATTTTCCTTAATACTTTTAGCACCCATTTTTTTATCACAACATTTTTGCTATTTTTAAGCCAAAAAAAACACCAATCTTGACATTACTCTCCACTCTGCTACTAAAGTACACAACCTCAACCCACACTCTCAAGAGTCAAATGCGAGACCAAGCTGCAAACCCTACCTCCTTTGCTGCACTACTTACTCTGAAGCCACAAGAATGAGATTTGTGGACTAGGTCTTCATTCTGGAGGTTTTCATAAGTCTTGTGTGAGCTGGCATACTACAACTATATGCAAATATACGCTTATTAAAGCAGCTCCAATGGTGCTTAGTATGTAAAACCAGCAAAAATATTTCTCGCATCCAAGTAATAGTTCTGTACTTTTTTTCAACCCAACCTATAAATTAAAACTAGGACTGCAAATAGTTGTACCAGAGGAGACTACTAATAGCAAACCACCTGGACCAATCATTGGATAGTTGGCCAATCAAAAACAGGGAGCAGCACTCAGATTCTACTGGTGTGCCTTTTACCTAGCCCAACATGTAAAAAAATGGTGAGCCAAAAGCATTTTGCTCTACTGTGGCTTCACCTAGCCAAACGTGTAAAAACGTGGTGAGCTGGAAGCATTTTGCTGAGCCGAAATGGCATGTTTTGACTTTTCTTCATCCAATTTATTTTGCAATGGCCACATACTAAGCTCGAGATGCTCTTATAGAAGTGAATGGTCCAGCCTTTTATTCAGCCTTTCATTGTAAGTTGTTGACATTCATTTGCGAGGCACAATTTTTTCAACCCTAAACAATGCATTAAGTTTCATTTTGAAGTTGGCCTTTATTTCGAAGGGCTCTATTACTTTGATCTTCATCACATAGGATCATTTTGCAAGGTGAAGGGCATTGCAACTTTCAAACAAAGATATTGATGTAGAGGAACCACCACACACATGGAGAACCAATCAATGTCACCAAGTTAGTGTTTCTAATTTAGCAATACATTAATTATTGAGGGAAGAACCTTTTAAATCAGCACAGTGCTACGCTGCCCAAAAATCCATGAAACAACGATTTTTGTGCACTGCATTTTATGTTATTTCCATATGTCCTGCCCACAAAGACATTCATATGGATGACTAGTAATTGAGAGCCCACCTCACATCAAAGGCACAGAACAGACCAAATATTCAAGAAAAATGGATACTCACAAAATGCTTCAGAGCCATTCAAACTCCTTTACTCTCCCCTGCTTCAATTATTGTGGTGCTTAGCAACCGAGCCACATTCTCCATCATCATCATCATCATCATCATTTTACACACTACCTGGGCTACATATAAGCACAAGCAAGGGTTAGCCGTAGAGTTCTAAGCCATATCCTTGGCCATTTTCTCAGCCTTTTGTGCCACCTCCTCAATTCCCCCCACCATGTAAAATGCTTGCTCTGGTAAATCATCATACTTCCCAGCCAAAACTCCCTGCACGTCACACCCATTTCTTTCTTGCATCACATGTGCATCACAGCGAAAGCAGCAGCAAGAGACTAAACAACACTCTCTGCCAAAACTATTGAAACAGAAATTGATGCCTAAAACAGAGTCTTTGCAGTGATGCAACAACCTTTTACACAAAATGCCAGGGGTGCAGAGGTGAAGTGGTTAGCCACCAAAAAGAACAACCACATCCATGAAATTCAGCATAACTTTCCCAGAAAATGAGCATACTAGAAGCATCAGACTCAAATTTCAACTACACATCCAAGGAGGGATAAGCAGAGGCATGTAATCACCTGGAATCCTGCAACACTGTCCTTCAAATCAACATACTTCCCAGGAGAGCCTGTGAAGACCTCAGCCACATGGAAGGGTTGACTCAAAAAGCGTTGCATTTTACGTGCACGAGCCACAGTCATTTTG
>Ga0116227_10014789_pt1 | contig 11764 bp, 10 predicted proteins | sample S1TSphgellanicum_FD_89693 | JGI IMG/M metagenome (GOLD analysis project Ga0116227, IMG submission 89693) | Host-associated microbial communities from peat moss isolated from Minnesota, USA - S1T2_Fb - Sphagnum magellanicum MG | ecosystem: Host-associated > Plants > Peat moss > Unclassified... | reverse complement strand
TGCTGCGCATCGAGGCGATCGGCAAACATCTGCTCTACGATTTCGGGCGCGACCGCTATCTGCACGTGCATCTCGGGCGCTTCGGCGGGTTTGACGACGGCCCGATGCCGCTGCCCGAGCCGCGCGGCATCCTGCGGTTCCGGCTCTACACCCGCAGCCATTGGTTCGAGTTACGCGGTGCGATCGCGATCGAGCTCTTCGACGCCTCGCAGCGCGCGCTGCTCGCGGCGCGCATCGGTCCGAGTCCGCTGGATCCCCACGCCGATCCGGCGCTCGCGTACGCGAAGATTCATAAGAGCCGCGCGCCGATCGCGTTGTTATTGATGGATCAGAAGATCGTGGCCGGCATCGGGAACATCTACCGCTCGGAGATCCTGTTCGTGCACGGCATGCATCCGCGTCGCGAAGGCAAGACGCTCGACGAGCCGGCGTGGCTCGCCATGTGGACCGATCTGACGCGCCTGATGGTCGCCGGCGAACGGCTCGGGCGTATCGTCACGACGGCCCCGGCCGATCGCGAGAAACCCAAGGGACCCGTCCGGCGCGGCGACCGCTATTACGTGTACCGGCGCACCGGGCTGCCTTGCCGGCGCTGCGGAACGTTGATCGTGAGCGCGGTCATGGGCAATCGCAACGTCTTCTGGTGCCCGCACGATCAGCCGGAGGGATAGGACGGCATCGTTCGCCGCGCGGGCGGGTAAGAAGCCGATGTGTTCAATCCCGAACTTTCTCTGGGCGACCGGCCGAGCGACCGGATCGCGCGGATCGCTTGGCTCGACACGCTCGCGGGCGTCATTCAACCCGCGGTCCGGCGCGCGCGCGACGGCGCGCCGCGGGCGGTCAAGAATCTGCTGCACGGCACGATTCTCGGCCATCCGTTGCACCCCGCGCTCACCGACGTTCCGATCGGAGCGTGGAGCGTTACCGCGATCGCGGATCTCCTCTCGCTCGCGGGCCGAGATGAGATGGCCCTCGCGGCGGACGCGTCGCTCGCGATCGGGTTGCTCGGCGCGGCCGGAGCGATCGTGACGGGCTATGCCGAATGGTCGGACACGGACGGCGCGCCCCGTGCGCTCGGGTTGGCGCACGCCGCGTGTAACGCGGCGGGCTCCGGCGCCTACGCGGCCTCACTGGCCATGCGGGCGCGCGGCCGGCGCGGCGCCGGAGTCGCGCTGGCGTTCGCCGGCTACGCGTTCGTCGGGTTCGCGTCGTATTTGGGCGGCGAGCTATCGTTCGGCATGCAGATCGGCGTGCGCCACGCGGGCGAACCGATCGCGCCGGCGGCCGAGTTCGTCGCCGTCCTCGCCGATTCCGAGCTTGGCCTGGGAGAACTCAAAGCGGTCGAAGCGAATGGGTTGCCGGTGCTGCTCGCGCGCACCGCGAACGGTTTGCGCGCGCTCGGAGCGGCCTGCACCCATCGCGGTGCGCCGCTCGACCAAGGAACGCTCGAAGGCGAGTGCGTGCGTTGCCCTTGGCACGGTTCGTCGTTCGCGCTCGACGACGGCTCGGTCGTCGAGGGTCCCGCGGCGTTCCCCCAACCGCGCTACGACGTGCGCGTCGCCGACGGTCACATCGAGGTGCGCGCGGCGCAGTAACCGGGGTTACGCGGATTTCGCGCGCGGCGGACCGGAACCGTACGCGCGAACACATACCGACGGTCCGCGTCGCCGGGCCTTCGGGTAAGCAATCGCACGATCGATTTCAACTCTGTTAAGAACCCGAAACATTGAATCGGCGCGGACGATTACTCCGCCATGAAGAATCGCATTCGCGCCGCGTTCGCAACGGCCGCGGCTTTGAGCTATCTCGCGGTTTGTGTCCCGGCAGCCGCGGAAACCGTCGAGCCGGCGCAGCCTCAGGCGCAAAGCGTTTCGCATTGCGCGCCGGCCGACGAATACTTCGGGCCTTTACGACTCAGCGTCATCGGGGTGCGTAACAACATCGCCGAAACCGAGTCGCGTATCGAACGCGGCGAGTTCGATTCGGCCAGCACGCTCAAACATCTCTCGCTCGTCGAAGCGTCGCTGCGCGAATGGGAAGCGCGCTATCCCGGTGACTCGTGGTTGCCGCGCCTCATGCTCGATTTGCATCGCGCCTATCGGAGCATGGCGACTGAGGAAGCATCGCTGCGCTCGATCGACGCCGCCTCGTGGCTGATGCGCGATTACGCGAACAGCCGCGAAGCGCAGGCGCTGCGCCTCGAGCTGGCCACGGCCATGCGCGACGAGTCGTCGAAACCCGCGCAAGAGGATGCGGCCGTCGCCGTGCCGGCGCTCGTCGACGAGAACGAATAACCGCGAAGCGGAGCGGCCGCCGCGCCCGTCGTAGGTGCCGGCGTGCAACAGTTACGCGTGGCCGTCGGAGCCGATGCGCGCGGACCGCTGATCGAAGCCGTGCTCGCCGCGCTCGAGGAGCGCGGTTGCGCGCTCACGCGGTTCGGCGCGCTCGACGACGGCAGCTCCGCGTGGGCCTCGATCGGCCGCGCCGTCGGGCTCGCCGTCGCTCGCGGTGAGGCCGACGTCGGCGTCGTCGCGTGTTGGACGGGGACCGGCATTTCCATCGCCGCCAACAAGGTCGCGGGCGTCCGGGCGGCGCTCTGCGCCGACGCAGCGACGGCGGCCGGCGCGCGGACCTGGAACGACGCCAACGTGCTGGCGCTGAGCTTGCGGTCCACGGCCCCGGCCGTGGGTCTCGAGATTCTCGAAGCGTTCCTCTCGACGCCGGTCAGCGACGACGTCGCCGACCGGGCCGAGATCGAGGCGATCGAGCCGATTGGCTCGCCGGCGCCTACTTGTTCCGCATCTGGCCGGCAACGGTGAACGCGGCGACGCCCGCGGCGATGCCGCCGAATACGAGGATGGCGCCCCAGATGTAGAGCACGCCGCCGAAGTCGCCGTTATCGGTGGTCGCGGTCTGGGCCAGCGCCGCCGTCGGCGCCAGAGCCGCGAGGGCGAGGGCGAGGGCCGAGCCGGCGCGCCGGCTGGAAGTCCGGATTTTCATGTGCATCTCCTTCGTCGTACCAAAGAAAGCAGGCGAGGCTCTTCTGCCGCCGCGCCCGAGGGGCCTTGGCGGGTTCAATAGGGGTCCCAGCGGCCCGCGCAGGTCAGGCGGGGCGCGTCCAAATCGACGTTCTTGTAGCTCATGTCGTAGTCGTAGCGGTCGCTCACGTTCGCGTGACAGTCGACCTTGAGAAACTCCTCGATGCTGGTGTCCCCCTCGTACTCGACGTTAAACACCCGCTTGCGGGCCTTCACGTAGGGCACCATCTCGTCGCAGAACTGCCCGTAGAAACATTCCTCGGTCAGCGCCCAATCGAAGTGGCTCACCAAGGTCGCCGCCTGATCGGGATCGTTCTTCTGACCGATCGAAAGTTTGCGCTCGTGAGCCTCGGCGATCAGCCAGTAATCGAAGGTGCGCGCGTCTTTCGCCGTCAGTTTGAAGCCGGTGTCGGCTTGATAGGAATCGATGTTGTCCGGTTCGATTGCGTCGAAGCCCTTGGCCTTACAGAGGTCGAAGCGGCGCGCGAGGATGGGCCCGAGGATTTCGATCTGGCGGATGTCGACGTAACGCTCGTCGGGATAGCCCGGATAGACCTTCCCGAGGATCTTGGCGGGATACTCGCCGGCGTCGGGCCGATAACTCTCCCAGCTTCCAACGTCGATGTAGCAGATCGCGTGCTTGCCGTAGCGGTGCAGCGCCGTGATGAATTCCTTCGACTCGTCGAAGTCGTCGACGTCGTACACGGTCGCGTGCGAGTTCAGCGGAACGGGCGCTTCGAGATCCCACTGCAACGTGTCTTGCGGCGCCGGCGACCAATACGCGGGCAGCGCCGCTCCGAAGACCGTTGCCACGAAGAACGCTGACGCGAAAAACGCTGACGCGAAAAACATAAACTCCGGCTTTCGGTTCGGCGCGCGGCTTTCCGCTTCCGGCGATCTGAAACCCGGCGGCGTCCGTGCCGGTCTGCGATTCCGGCATGCAACAAACGACTCGAACGACCGACGCTCTCTTCCGCCCGTTTCAGCTCGGCAACCTCACGTTGCCCAACCGGATCGTCATGGCGCCGATGACCCGCTCGAAATCACCGGACGGAATTCCGGGCCCCGACGTGGCCGCGTATTACCGCAGGCGCGCGGAGAACGAGGTCGGACTCATCGTCACCGAGGGCACGACGGTCGACCACCCCGTGTCGTCGGGAGACGTCAACGTGCCGAACTTCTTCGGCGAGTCGCTGCCGGGCTGGCAGCGGGTGGTCCGTGAAGTGCACGCCGCCGGCGGCCGGATCGTGCCCCAGCTGTGGCACGTCGGTAGCGCGCGCAATCCCAAGGGCAACGTCCGCGCGCCCGAATTGCAAAGCGCGAGTCCCTCGGGCTTGGTCAAACCGGGCAAACGGTTCGGCGACCCGATGGAGGACGCCGACGTGCGGGCCGTCGTCCGCGCCTTCGCGGCGGGAGCGCGCGACGCGCGCGAACTCGGTTTCGACGGCGTCGAGGTTCACGGCGCGCACGGCTATCTGATCGACCAGTTCTTCTGGGAGGGCCTCAACGAGCGCGACGACCAGTGGGGCGGCGATCTGCTCGGCCGCACGCGCTTCGCCGTTGCGATTATCGAGGCAATCCGCGCGGAAGTGGGACGCGATTTTCCCTTGATCTTGCGTTACTCGCAGTGGAAGCAGCAAGATTACGACGCGAAGCTGGCCCGGACGCCGGAGGAGCTCGAGCGCTTTCTGCGCCCGCTCGCGGACGCGGGAGTCGACGCCTTCCATTGCTCGCAGCGGCGCTTCTGGGAGCCGGAATTCCCGGGCTCGGATCTCAACCTGGCCGGCTGGACGAAGAAGTTGACGGGCAAGGCCGCGATCACGGTCGGCAGCGTCGGCCTTTCCGGCGAGTTCATCGCCGGCTTCGGCGGCGAGTCGTCGCACGCGGTCAGCATCGACGGACTGCTCGATCGCCTCGACCGCGACGAATTCGATCTGGTCGCCGTGGGCCGCGCGCTACTGGTCGACCCGGCCTGGGCGCGCAAGGTGCACGAAGGCCGCTTCGACGAGTTGCAGCCGTTCTCGCGCGAGGCCTTGGCAACGCTTTCCTAGCCGCATTACGGGTGCAGCGACGGCAATTCCGGCGCGCATCATTGATACCGGCTAGGCGCTACTCCCACGAGGCGCTTGAACATCGTGGCGAAGGCGGCCGGACTCTCGTAACCGAGGTCGAGTGCGACAGCGGTTACCGGATCGCCGGCGGCCAACCGCGGGATAGCCACGAGTAGGCACGCCTGCTGGCGCCACTGAGCGAAGCTCATGCCGGTTTCACGCCGAAAGGCGCGCGTGAACGCGCGCCGGCCCATGCCAAGCTCCCGGCTCCACAGGTCGATGGAATCGTGCGGGCTCGGCTGTTCCAAGAAGGCGTGACATTTCGCGGCCAGCGCCGGGCTAGCCGGAAACGGTACGGCGAGGGGAATCTGCGGTGCGCGCGCGAGTTCGGCAACGAGCAGTCCCATGACCAGGCCGTCCCGGCCGTCAACCTGGTATTCCGGCTCGATCGCGCCGGCCGCGACGAGCAGGCTTCGCAAGAGCGCGGAGACGCCGACGACAAGACAGCGATCGCCGGTCGAGCTCCAGACGGCCGGCTCGATGAGGACGCTGCGCGTACTCACGGCCCCAACCATCTTGACGGCGTGCGGTACGCCGCCCGGTATCCAAACCGCGCGCTCGGGCGGGGCGACCCAGGCACCCTGCGGAGTGCGAACCGCTAAGACGCCCTTCGCAGCGTATAGCAGTTGGCCGCGGCGGTGCCGATGCCAGTCGAGCTCGTGAGAGGCCGGGTAGTCGTTGCCGATTGCGACCAGAGGTCGCGGCACGTCCTCGTACTCAGCTAAGTCGAGCTCGATCATGAAAATGTCCCAATCGCGAAACCATTTGGCCCAAACACGAATGCGGGACAGCTCGGCAAAGTCCTATCTTGGGGACCGGCAACCTTCGGAGCCCGCACATTTGAACGAATCAATCGCACAAACGACCCGGCCTGGGGCCGCGCGCGTCGATACGGCCTTCGGCATCGTGTTGGCGATCAGTCTCTGTCATTTCATCAATGACATGCTGCAGTCGCTGTTGCCGGCCGTCTATCCCAACCTCAAGATGGCACTCGGGCTCTCCTTTACGCAAATCGGTTTGGTGACGCTCGTCTATCAAGTGACGGCGTCGATCTTGCAGCCGCTCGTCGGCGCCTATGCCGACAGGCGTCCCAAGCCGTTTGCGCTACCGGTCGGGACGCTATTCACGCTTACTGGCCTCGTGGTGATTTCGATGTCTCACCGCTACGGCATTTTGCTTGCGGGCGCGAGTCTGCTCGGCGTCGGATCGTCCATTTTTCACCCTGAAGCATCGCGCGTTGCGCGCATGGCCGCGGCGGGCGGCCGGCACGGACTCGCGCAGTCGATTTTCCAAGTGGGAGGCAACGCCGGATCGGCGATCGGGCCGCTCGCCGCGGCGCTCGTCGTCATCCGTTGGGGGCAGACGAGCCTCGCGTGCTTCGCTCTGCTCGCCTTGCTTTCCACGGTAATTCTCTGGAATGTCGCGATTTGGTATCGGCAGGTAGGCCTGGCGAGGCTCAACGCCGGTGCGCGCCGGAGCGATCGCGCGGCACTGCCGCGCGGCAAGGTGCTGGGTGCGATCGTGATCCTCGTCGCGCTGATTTTCTCGAAGTACGTTTACCTCGTTAGCCTGACGAACTTTCTCACGTTCTACCTGATCGACCGGTTCGCGATCTCGGTGCAAGCCGCACAACTGCAGTTGTTCGCGTTTCTCGCGGCCGTCGCGATCGGAACGATCGTGGGCGGCCCGCTTGGCGATCGTTTCGGACGCAAGTACGTTATCTGGTTTTCGATCGTGGGGACGTTGCCGTTCGCGTTGCTCTTGCCGCACGCCAATTTGTTCTGGACACTTCCGCTCACCATGCTGATCGGTGTGATCCTGGCGTCCGCGTTCCCCGCCATCGTCGTGTTCGCGCAGGAACTCGTGCCGGGGCGAGTCGGGATGATCTCAGGATTGTTCTTCGGCTTCGCGTTTGGGATCGCCGGTCTCGGCGCCGCGCTGCTGGGGTGGCTTGCCGACGCCGCCGGGATTAACGCCGTTTATCGGATTTGCGCGTACCTGCCGCTGATAGGCCTGCTCGCTGCCTTGTTGCCGAACACCGCCGCTCCCGTGCGGCGTGCCGAGGCGGCATCGGTGAAGGTACGTACGCGCTAATAACCGACGCCGGTTACGTGAATTAACCTTGCAGCGCGGGGCGGGAGCGACGGCGAATACGCTCGGCGAGGAGAATTTCGCTGATGCTTACCCGTTTTCGGACGGCCCTTTTCGTTTGGCGCCCGACGCTGGTGGCTGCAGCCGCGGCGCTGGTGTTGGGCGTGCTGCCCGCGCGCGCCGCGGCGCCGGGCTTTACGCTCGATGCGGTGCTGGCGGCGCCGTTCGTCGATGACTTGATCGCGTCGCCGAAGGGCGACGCGTTGGCCTGGACCGTCCACGAACGCGGGGCTCGCAACGTCGTGGTCTGGAGTGGCGGCAAGGTTCGCGAACTCACGCAATCGACGGCCGACGACGGCGAAGAACTCGGCGGCCTCTCGTTCGCGCCCGACGGCAGCGCCGTCGCCTACGAGCGCGGCGGCAACGGTCAAGACGGCGACAAGGGCAATCCCAACCCGACAGCGCCGGCGAAGCGTGAGCCGCGCAAGATTCTGCTGACGTCGGTCGCCGGCGGCGCGACGATCGAACTCGGCAACGGGCACGATCCCGCGATCTCTCCCAAAGGCGACCGGGTCGTCTGGATCGATGAGGGCGGACAGGTCGCGAGCGCCACGATCGCCACGAGCGATGGCGGCAAGACCTGGACGGCCACCAAGGCCGACACGCTGTTCACGGTGCGCGGCACGGCGAGCGCGCCGCTCTGGTCGCCCGACGGTTCGCGCCTGGCGATAACCAATAACCGCGGCGACCATAGCTACATCGCGATCTATACGCTCGGCGCGAGCAACGTGACGTTCGCGGAACCCGGCTTCTCTTCGGACCAGAGCCCGGTCTGGTCGCCGGACGGTTCGCAAATCGCCTTCTTGCGTCTGTCCGGCGATATCTCGACGCTCTCGTTCTATGATGACCCGAGCCTCTTTCCGCCGTGGGCCGTCGTCGTGGCCGATGCCGCGACCGGGCGGGGCGGCGTGATCTGGCGTGCGCCGCGCGGCCGCGGTTACGAGTTCAACGTCGCCGACGGCGTCCAGCCGCTGTGGTGGTCGCACGACGGCCGGCTCGCGTTCGTCTGGGAACGCGACGGTTGGCGGCACCTATACGCGCTCTCGCCCACCGGCGGGACGCCGAAGCTGTTAACGCCAGGCAACTTCGATATCGAGCAGATCGGCCTCGGCGCGAGCGGCAACGACTTGGTTTATACCTCGAACCAGGGCGATATCGACGGCCGCCACGTTTGGAAGGTTGCATTCGCCGGCGGCCCGCCCGCACGCGTGACGGGAGGCGCCACCAACCAATGGTCGCCGGCCGAACTGAAGCCGGGGACCTTCGCATACGTCGACGCGTCGGCGACGTCGCCGGGCATCGTGACGCTCGCCGACGGTGCCCGAGCAACGCCGCTGCTCGCGCGGCCGCTGCCGGCCGAATTTCCGGCGGCGACGCTCGTGACGCCGAAGGCCATCGTCTTCAAGGCGGCCGACGGTTTGACGATCCACGGCCAATTGTTCCTCGCGCACGATGGCCGCGCCAAACATCCGGCCTTGATCTTCGTGCACGGCGGACCCGAGCGCCAGATGCTGACGACGTTCCACTATTTCGAAGCCTATTCGAACCTCTACGAACTCAACCAGTATTTGGTCAGCCGCGGCTTCGACGTGCTTTCGGTCAACTATCGCAGCGGCATCATGTACGGCCACGATTTCTACGAACCGCCCAAGCGCGGGATGCTGGGCGCGAGCGAGTATCAGGACGTCCTGGCCGGCGCGCGCGTGCTGGCCGCGCGACACGACGTCGATCCCAAACGCCTCGGCATCTACGGGCTCTCGTACGGCGGCTACCTGACCGCGCTCGCGCTGGCGCGCAACTCGGACATCTTCGCGGCCGGCGCCGATCAAGCCGGCGTGCACGATTGGCGCGGCTGGATCGATAGCTTCAGCGGCCGCCCGATCGGCACGCCCGCGCAACGTGCCGTCGCGTTCGCCGCCTCACCGCTGGCCGAGGTGGACAAGTGGAAGTCGCCGGTCTATCTCGACGCCGGCGACGACGACCGCAACGTTCCGTTCTCGCAAACGGTCACGCTCGCGAACCTGCTCGAAGCGCGCGGCGTCGACGTTACTTTGCACGCGGTCCCCGACGAACTCCACGAGTACACGGTCTACGCGCACGAACTCGATCGCTTTCAACGGACGGCCGATTTCCTGTCGGCGCGGCTGGGAGCCGGGATCCGGTAACCCGCGTGGCTGCGCCGGCGGAACCTCGCGCATCCAAACCGTTCGCCGGCATCGGTCTAGCGTTCTTCGCCCTGCTCGTGCTGGCGCTGGCATGGGGCGAATATTTCTCGCCGTTGAACCGCTCGACGTTTCCGCTCATCCTCACGCAAGGGAAGGCGGGGCCCGCGATCGGATACGTCGATCCGCGCGCCGCGGCCACACTCCGCGTGGCCGCCGGCGACGCGGTCGATCTCACCGGCCTCTCGCTGTCCGGGCGGATGCGGCTGCAGATGGGCAGCCCCGCGGGAACGACCCTCACCGTCCCGGTCGAGCACGACGGCGTCTGGTCGCCGCGAACGTTCCTTAGCGAACCCAGACGGTTCACGCTTTCGTGGCGGCAAGTTCCGTTTCTGTTCACGGCGACGTTCTCGTTGCTCGTGCTTGCGCTCATCGCCGCGCGACGCCCGTCGATCGCGACGGCGGCACTCGTGTTCTTCGGCTGCGGCACCGTCACGGTGGAGCCCTTCGCGGCCGAGTTCTCGTGGCTGCCCGATCCGCTCTTCGGCGCCGTCGCGGCGCTCGTGGTCGCGGCTTTCGCCGATCTTCCCTTGTTCGCGCTAATCGTCTTCGTCACGCGCTTTCCGCACGCACCGCGCAGTCCGGCCGCACGCGCACGCGCGCGCGCCGGCGATGGCCTGTTCGTCGGGGCCGCAATCGCTGTGACGGTTTTGGCGCTTCGCGAACCGGTCTTGTTCGAGAGTTGGTCTGGGGCCTATACGCTCCTCGACGGCATCGGAACGATCGCAACGATTGTCTTCGCGGTGCTCGCCTACCGTGACGCGTCGGGCGAGGAGCGGCGCCGCATCGGGTGGGTGTTGGCCGGCTTCTGCGTCAGTGCGGCCGCGTTTTTCTTCAACGATTTGCTCTTCCCGAAGACGTTTGGGAGCGCTTCCGACGATCTGCGACGGGCGGTCCGCTATTTCGCCGACGTCAGCCAATGCGCGTTGCCGCTGGCGCTCGCGTACGCCGTGCTGCGCCATCGCGTCATCGACGTCGGCTTCGCCTTGAACCGGACGCTCGTGTACGCGGTCCTGACCGGAACCGGCGTCGTCGTGATCGGCTTCGTCGACTGGCTGAGCGGAAAGCTCATTAGCGAAGGCCGGCTGGCGCTGGCGGCCGAGGCGCTCGTGACGATCGGCTTCGGAGCCCTGCTCAACTCGCTGCACGCCCGCGTCGAGCGCCTGATCGATCGCGCGATTTTCCGCGATCGATACGTCGCGCAGAGCCGCATCGAACATCGGATCGAGGCGCTGGCGTTCGCGACGTCGGAGGCGACGATCGACGCCGCTCTCACCGACGATGCGGCCTCGGTCCTGGGCCTGTGCTCGGCCGCCGTCTTCCGGCGCGACGACGCGTCGCGACCGTTCGCGCGGCGACGCGCCATGCACTGGCCCGCGGACGATTCGCTCGAGCTCGACGACGAAAGTTTGCTGGTGCGCACCTTGCGCGCGGTCGAACGGCCGCTCTTTCTCGCCGACCTCGCAATCGACGAGCCCGCGCTACCGGCCGGGCCCGCGGCGCCGGCGCTCGCGATTCCGATCGCAACGCTGCACGAGGTGCTCGGCGTGGTTCTCTACGGCAACGAGCGCGACGGCGGGTCACCCGATCCCGAGATCGTCGCTCTGCTCGCGAAGCTGGCCGCAGCCGCCGGCAGCGCCTACACGATGGTCGAAGCACGGCGCTGGCGCGAACGCGCCGCGGAGCTGGAACGAGCGATCGTTGGAAGCTCCACGCAGGCCTAGCGTTCCGGAAGTGACTGGCGCACGGCGTGAAATACATATCGCAATACAGAACGTGTTGACACAATCGCCTACATAGCTGTAATGTGGGCGCGGCAACTTTTGGTCGACACCCGTCACCACCTGAGTGTTTACTTCGTGACCTTGTAGATGAAATCGTCCTTGATGCCGGCCGTACCGGGAGGTCCGGATCTCGCCTCAAAGATGTCGCTCGCTTCGACCCCGACGCCGCACTGAAAGGACATCGCAGGCCCCAGCGTGATCGTATCGGCCGTGCCGGTCACCGTTTGCTCGTAACACTCGTTTCCGACCGGTACGTAGTCGATCAAGCCGTCCGTCTCCAAATTGCCGAGGTTCGTGATTTCGAGCGTTACCGTCGGGTAGGCTGAAAGCGAAACCGGGAAGGGCGACGCCACCGTATAATGCGAAACGTCGGTTAGAGAGCCGTCATTCGCCACGAAGTAGATCCCGGGCGCAATCGTCGGACTCGGCGAGGGCGTCGGGATCGGCGCAGCCGGGGA
>Ga0116227_10014788_pt1 | contig 11766 bp, 7 predicted proteins | sample S1TSphgellanicum_FD_89693 | JGI IMG/M metagenome (GOLD analysis project Ga0116227, IMG submission 89693) | Host-associated microbial communities from peat moss isolated from Minnesota, USA - S1T2_Fb - Sphagnum magellanicum MG | ecosystem: Host-associated > Plants > Peat moss > Unclassified... | reverse complement strand
TGATGTCAACGCCGCGTCGGAATGCCTCGATGGCCCTGGGGGCATCCCTCAATGCGACGTAGCAGTGGCCGCGCTCCTGGTGCAGTCGGCTGTATTGCGGGTGATGTTGCTCCAGGCGTCGAAGTAGTTCGAGCGCGTCCGGGACCCGATTCAAATAGCGCAAGTTCATCGCCGCCAGGTACAACAAATCACGGTCTTCGGGATGCCGAGCCAGCAGCGGGTCGATGCTTGCCAGCGCCGCAACGTAATGACGTGTTCGGGTCAGTTCTTGCAGGCGAAGAATATCGTGTTCCAGCAGCGTCGTCTGGGTGGTCAAAATTTCACTACCGCTCGGCGACGCGGAGGTGTCCGCTGCGGCCGGACCAGCGGCCGCAGCGGCACACCCCGCTCAGCGCCTAGAGATCAAACAGGAACCTTCAGGGTGACAAGTCCACCCATCGCCGGATCCGAGATGCTCTCGCGGCCGGTCTCGATGTGGCCCGCGAAGCGATACTGGAAGGTCGGGTCCTGCTCAACCGTGATGACGAGGTCATACCAACCCTGAAACTCTTCCAACGACCAGTCGTATACGAATTCCTCGCCATGGCGGGTGAAGAACGCCGGGACGATCTTGCCCGTATAGGCGTCGGTCACTGTGACGCTCGCCTTGTTCTTGGTCAGGTTGGCGATTTGCAGCACGAACGAACCGCAGCCCCCGTATCCGTGCGTCGCAGTAACGCCAAGCACCGCGGCGGCGCTGTCGTTGCTGCCGTTGAACTGGCGCAGAAAGCCGTTCGGGCCGTAAACCGACAGGCCGTAGACCAGCGAAATGTCCCAAGTACCCGACAGCGACTTGTCCGGTTCTACGGTGTAGGCACGCACAGCGTCCGCGGCGTTGACCGAACGCACCGAGAACACCGCGGCCTTGCGGCCGGTGTTGATGAACGTCAGGGTCACGGTGCCGGCGGAGGCCTTCACCTCGGCGGTGACCTCCAGGTCGTACGGCAGGGCGCGCGCCGGGCGCACGCCCCGCTCCTGTTTCGGGATTCCCAAGGTGATCTGCGAAACCGATGTCGGAGTCAGGCTGGAACCGCCACCCTGAGCCAGCTCCTCCGGCAACCACGCGGACGTCTTCGGCAGCTGCGGGATCGGACTGTTGGGGTGGGCGAAGTTGAAGAAGGAAGTCAAATCACTACTCACGGCACGGCGCCAGGGCGTGATGTTCGGGCAATACACCCCGAAGCGCTTCTCAATGAACTTGACGACGGAGGTGTGATCCGACAGTTCGGAGTTCACGTAGCCGCCCTTGCTCCAGGGCGAGATTACCAGGAACGGTACACGGAAGCCGAAGCCCATTGGCAGCGCGGGGAAGCCCGTTTCCGAACCCGCCGGCACCCGCTCGTAGTCGGCGGTGATCGTCGTGGCACCGTCCGAACCGTCCGCGCTGATCGCCGGCACGGGCGCCGGGAGGTGATCGAACGAGCCATCGTTCTCGTCGTAGTTGATGATGAACACGGTCTTGCTGAACACCTCCGGGTGGGAAGTCAGGATATCCAGGACCTGAGAGATGTACCACGCACCGTAACCGTTCGGGGCGGCCGGGTGCTCGCAATAGCCGTACGGGGCGACCAGCCAAGACACGTGCGGCAGCGTGCCGTTCTTTACGTCGTTATGAAACTCGGCGAAGAGGCCCTCGGCCCAAGTCTCCCACGCAGCGCGGGGCGCCGTGAGCGCGGGAGTGTTGTAGGCGAGGGCGGTGCCCGTCGCGGCCTTCTGGAACAGGGGCGAGCTTGCCGGCGCGTAGGCGTACTGCTGGAAGTACAACACCGGGTTGTCGGTGTAGGTACCGACGAAGCCGCCATTGCAGACCGGTTGACCGGCGGAGTTCGTCGGAATCGGCCCGCTGCCCTGGTCGTTGGTGATGACGGTCGGGGTCGACACCGAGTCACCCACGATATCCTGGTAGATGCGCCAGCTGACACCGCCGGCCTGCAGCATCTCCGGGTAGGTTGGCCACGCCAGCGGATAGCCATCCGCATAACCGTTGCTGAGCACGATGCCGGCGCCATGGCCGTTGGTGCCCCGGGCGGTTGGGGTACCGTTGGGCAGGATGTTGCCCGGGATGTTGCCGTTGCAACCCGTCCACAGGTAGCAGCGGTTCACGTTGGTCGGACCACGGAACGAGCAGTAGTAGTTGTCGCCGACCGTGAAGGCATCGGCCAGCGCGCGGTGATACGGAACGTCCGGGCGCTCGCGGTACGCCATGGTCAGCGGGTTCTTCGCCGGGACCCAGCCATCCCACTCACCGCCGTCTCGAGCTTCGGTGCCGAGAGGCCAGCTGTGATCCAGTCCCGGACGGTACACCAGATTCAAGCTGTCGGTCGGAAGGATCGCAGAGGGCGCATTCGCCGCGGTCGCGGCCGACGCATGGATCTGGAATGGCGGCACCACCAAATCAGCGGTCACACCGCCGTACTTATGGGCGGGCCAGCCATAGGTCACGCCGTTTTCCACATAGCCGGTGGCGGGAGCGCCGAACGTCGGCGCGGCCGGCTGCAGGAACACGGGGTTGCCGTTCTTCTGCTTGACCGCGCGCGGGTCTGAGAAGCCGCGCACGCCGCGCAGGGTACCGAAGACCTCGTCGAACGAGTTGTTCTCCTGCATCAGGATGACGATGTGCTCGACGTCCTGGATGGTGCCGGTCTTGAAGTTCGCCGGAATGGTCAGCGCCTTGGCGATGGACGAGTCGAGGACGGCGGCGGCCGTGCCCAGGCCCATCAGCTGCAAAAATTCACGACGGTCCGTCAGCTTGCGATCATTTGCCACAAAATTCTCCCTTGCCGGATAGAGATCCAGGCTTTGAATTCAACGAAGTGGTTGTGCGGCCACCCCAGCCGGATTGCCACCCTAGCGCAGAATTGTTAAGTCGCAGTGAAGAATTTTTGACGCGATTACGGCCATCCAAGGCACATCTAAGGCTCCTCTTCTAAGGCTTCTCTTCTAAGGCTTCTCTTCGGGACGCGCCGGCAGCTTGCGACTGGACTACACGCTCTGGCCTGGGTGTTCCTGTAGAATCATGTGTCGCAGAGTGCTGACCGTCCCGTTTTTTTTTGCCCCCTCATTACTGCGGTTGTCATGAATTCCTCGGCCGAACTGCTGTCGCAATTCCCGCAGAACCGCGGCGAGCTTTACCTGCAGGCCATGAACTTGCGCTTGAGCAACCACTTCGATGAGGCGCTGGGTGTACTGGAGCGGCTGCAGCAGTTGCATCCCCGTTACAGCCGCTTGTATGAGGAGCGTGGCCACTGTTACGCCGCTCTGAACGATGCCCCGCAAGCTATCGACGCCTTCTGGCAGGCCGTGAACATCAACGCCGCCTTGCCTGCCAGTTGGCAGATGCTGCACACGCTGTATCAGGGAATGGGGGACGAAGAGAACGCCGCCAGGATTGCAGATCGTCTCGCCACGCTGCGCAACCTGCCCCCGGAGATCATCCAGGCCGGCAGCCTGTTCGCTGACGGGGAGTTCGTCCACGCCGAGCGCGTCCTGCGAATATATCTCGCGCGGCATGGCGAGCACATCGAGGCCATGCGACTGTTGGGGCGCGTCTGCATCGCACGCGGGTTGCGGGACGATGCGGAGCGGCTGCTCGAAGCAGTCGTGCAGCGGGTCCCCGGCTACCGCGCCGCGCGTGCCGACTACGCCCGCGCGTTGCTCGATCAACACAAGTACGTGCGGTCCCGCCAGGAGATCCAGCAGTTGCTCGAGCTCGATCCGGGTAACAGAGCATACCTGCGGCAGTACGGAGAGGCCTGCATCAGGTTGGGTGACTATGACCCCGGGATCCGCCTGTACCGTCGGCTGCTTAGGCGTGCCCAGCCCGGACGGGAATCCGCAGAGCTGCACTGCTGGATCGCGTTCTCCCTGAGAGCCCAGGGGCACCAGACGGAGGCGATCCAGAACTACCGTGCCGCCATCGCCGCCTGGCCGGACTCGGGCGAGGCCTGGTGGAGCCTGGCCAACCTCAAGACCTATCACTTTTCTCTCGACGATATCGCGCACATGCGCTCGGCGGAAGCTGCACCCGCCACATCCGTTGTGGACCGCTACCACCTGTGCTTCGCGCTGGGTAAGGCACTGGAAGACCAGAAGCACTATGCCGACTCTTGGGTCTACTACGAGCGCGGCAATGCGCTCAAGCACGCGGAAGTTCGTTACCTGCCCAGGCTCGCCGAGGCCCGCGTCCGGCTGTCGAAGCAAGTGTGCACGAAGGAATTCTTCGAGACGCGCAGGGGGTGGGGCGTCGAGGACGCGGATCCCATCTTCATCCTGGGGCTGACGCGGTCCGGTTCGACACTCATCGAACAAATCCTGGCTTCGCATTCAGAGGTCGAGGGCACCCAGGAACTGGCGGACATCCAACGCATCGTGATGGCGTTACGCGGCCGCGACACGGACCTCAAGAACCCGCGCTACCCGGGAGCCCTGGCCGAGCTGGGGCCGCAGGACTTCCGCAAGTTCGGCGAACGCTTCATGGCCGACACCCGGATCTACCGCCGGACGCAGCGCCCGTTCTTCATCGACAAGTTGCCGGACAACTTCCGCGACATCGGCCTCATCCACTTGATGCTGCCGAATGCGAAAATCATCGACGCCAGGCGCGAACCCATGGCCTGCTGCTTCGGCAACCTCAAGCAGCTGTTCTCGGGCGGTCAGGAGTTCAGTTACAGCATCGGGGACATTGCGCACTACTACCGCAACTATCTCGAGCTCATGCGGCACTGGAACCAGGCGTTGCCGGGGAGGATCCTGACAGTGCAACACGAAGACATGGTGGAGAACCTCGAGGGCAATGTGCGACGCATCCTGGACTTCTGTGGCCTGCGCTTCGAGCCGGCCTGCCTCGAGTTCCACAAGACCGAGCGTAACGTGCGCACGGCCAGTTCGGAGCAGGTGCGACAGCCCATCAGCCGCGAAGGCATCGACCAGTGGAGGAATTACGAATCCTGGCTGGGTCCGCTCAAGGATGGCCTCGGCGACGCTCTGACCACCTACCGGGACTGATGTCAGCGGCCGCACCTGCCGGTGTCGCCGCCAGCTAACGCAGCCGCGGTACTTCCACGTACGAATCCGGACCATCGGCTATGCTCAGGGTGGCATCACCTTGCGCAGGCAGGCGCTCCAGATTTCCATTGTCTGCACCGGCGATGGCGATACGGAGCCGATGTTGTTTGCGAACGAGCGCCGCAATCGGCGATAGCCCGACGAGGATGTTCTCGAATCTTCCGGGTTTCATTGGACTCATGTCCGCTCTGCGATACGAGTGAAGTGGGTCGGCGGAGTAGGCGCTGTCGTCGCTCACGGCTATTTTCCGGAATGGAAGGCGCAGGACGCCTTGGGTTATGTAGGTAACACGGTTATCGGGCGCTACATCCTCCAGATAGACGATCAACAAGCCGTCTGTCGCGCTCGAGGCAAGCCGTACGTGGGCGATCGGATCACCGGTTATCTCCATATCCTCTTCCAGAGGATCGCTGGTATAGACGAGCAGCCGAGAATCCGCACCAGCCCTATCACCATAGTTGGTCTTCGAGAGATCCACTTGTCCGCGGTAGCCCGAAAACGTTCCCGTGCTCGCGGAAAAATCCACCTGATAGCGGTCTACTCCGATTGAATTCGGCGGCGCCGCCGGGGTCAATGTGTTCGAGGCACCGAGGTACCATCGCCGGACAGTCGTTGTAGGGGGTGGCCAGGTGGACGACGTGCGCCAGATCCCCGCGCCGTTGACGTAGTAGTGTATGGTTCTCTCGAGGTGCCCGGCCGCAGCGCCTTTAAGGTACCGGTCGAAAAACTCGGCCATCAGTTCCGTCTGCCTCTGGTAAGTCATATCGAGCGGTTTCTCGGGCGAAAAAGGATCGTCGTTCTGGAAGCCCCCATGGGTGAAGGGACCGATGATCAGCTCCTGGGGGTTAGAAAAGGTTCGGTAGCGGAACAGGGCCTGGGCGGGCGAGCTTTCGTCGAGCCAACCGGTCAGCACGAACATCGGCAGTCCCCGCGCTTCGATCTTCGCTTTCCGCGCGAGCACCGAAACATCGCTCAGCGACTTGCCACTCCCGCAGATCTCATCGTCGCGTGCCGGAGCGGCTCGCGCACAATCGTGTACGTTATAGTTCGCGGCGTGCTCGGCGACAGCCTCACCGAGCAGTTTTCGATCCACATCAGAGTCGACCGGTTTGGGGCCGTGATTCATCCGTTCGCACGCCGCATCTCCCTCGCACGGCAGCCTGCCGTCGTTTAAGGATCGTGTCTGTCGGCTCCAGGCTCCCAACAGATAGCTTTCGAAAGCGCCGCCAGGATAGGCCAGCAGATACAGGTCGGTCAGATCGAACAAGGGTGCGACGGCTTTGATCTCGCGGTTTGGAAGCGAGGCAATGTTGGCGGCGGTGATGCCGCGATAAGAGAACCCGTAGGCTCCCACATTGCCGTTAGACCATGGCTGCCGAATGATCCAATCCGCAACGACACCGTAATCTGACACCTCCGCATCGCTAAACATGATTTTGATGCTGCCGAAGGATGCCCCCGTCCCACGAGCATCAATCCCGACCACGGCATAGCCGCGCGCGTTGAGAATCGCCACCTCCTCTTCGGGAGCCCGCCAATAAGGTGTTCCTTTCATCAGCGCCGGAAGACGTTCCCCGCCGGCCAGCCGCTTCGGCAACCAGACGTCAATCGCAATTCTCGTGCCATCGGGTGCGATCACATACTCGGAGGAATTGACAGCATAGCCTGCCGGGGTCGTGTTCGACTGATCCTGACTGGCCGAAGCGGCAACCCACGCAGCGATACAGACAATGCAGCTCAACCCCCAGGCGAGCTGCCTTGGCGTCCCGCTCATGAGCGACGTGCCAGGGTTATTTAACGACGATCGGAGAGGTATCAAGCCGCTTCGGGTTTCGTGGCAAGATACTTTTCGACATTGCGCATCGCGCGAGAAACGTACTCTTCTTTTTCTCCCACCGGCGCGACGTAGTGAATAGCGGCTTGGGCCTCATGGATTCCTGCGAGTCTCGCAATGATCCAACCGGCAAGATATTGAGAAGCAAGACATCCGCCCGCAGTCGCGATATTGTCTTTGGCAAAGAATGGCTGGTTGAGTACCGAAACGCCAGCGTCTTCGACCCACGGTTTGGTCGTCAGATCTGTGCATGCCGACACTCCGTCGAGCAGCCCGAGCTTTGCCAGGATGAGCGTACCTGAACACTGCGCACCCAGGAGCTGCCGCGCCGGATCGAGCTGTATGTCGCCCATGATCAGCCGATCTTTTACGATGTCTCTAGTGAGTAGGCCGCTGCCCACAATCACGGCATCTGCTGAGTTGGCATCACGCAGCGAAACTTGCGCGTCCATGAACACCCCATTCATCGACCGTACCCGCGGAGTGGGAGATGCGATCGAGACGCGCCAGCCGGGTCGCTTGACGCGGTTGAGAATGCCGAGCGCGACGAGCGAATCGAGCTCGTTGAAGCCTTCAAACGTCAATATGGCGATGTGCATGATCCGAACTCCGGTGGAGTGTTCTGGAGCTAATTAACCGGTATCCTAAAAACGCAACGTAATACAATCCACTAATTGTCATAGATACGGTCTCACATGGCCCATGCAAAATTCAAGCGGTTGGTAGACGCACTGGCGGCCGATACACGCTGGCAACGGCGAATCCTCAATCGAGGAAGAGTCGATAAGACACGGGCTACCCGCTGGGAGCTCGTCGTCGGCAACGACGAGCTCCCATCCGTCAGATTCCCGGAACGACGGCGACACCCTGCGGGCGCGTGTCGTTCGGCTCCTTGAAGATGACCGGTGATTGAATCTCCGCCACCTTTCCATTCTGCTCGATGCTCAGAACGTGGAGTTCATTTCCTTGACCCTCCGGAATTGTCGCGTCGCCGCGTGATGACAGAGCGTAGAGCGATTGTTCGTCGGTCGACAACGATATCTGCAGGACGTTACCCTCGCCGGACAGATTGAGCTCCTGGATCTGGACCGGGTTCGCGGGGTCGGTCAAATCATAGACGCTGATAGAGTTCGTGACCGTGTCGGCCGTGTACAGGCGCGTGCCGGCCCGGTTTGTCCTCAGCCAGCAGACTGCGGCACCGGAATTCGGGACGGCGCGCCGGAATTTCAGATAACCCTCCGGGTCATACTCGTACACTCCGACCTTATTGTCCGATACAAAACCCACATATACCAAAGGCAGGTACGGATGATTCCAAAGGCCCAACGGTAATCGAGGTGTGGTGGTATCGGCAAATTCCGATGCCGGGAGCGCCAGAGGCGGTAGCTGATGAAGCTTCCCGTAGTCGTCGAACTTGAATCGTTCGACGAGTCCCGTCAAAAAATCGGTTCCAAAAAACAAGTGCGTGTCGGGTATGACGAGCGCCTGGGACGGGGAAGATCCGATTCCTATCGACACTTTGGCCTGAAACTCATGTGACGTGTCGTTGTTGGTCTCGTCGATGGGAGAAAGCGAGCCGTCGCTGTGGACGCGCAAGGCCGTATAGTTGGGAAGTATGCTGGTGGGGCGACCGAGATCGCCACTCTTGTTGACCACAAAAAGGGTATCGCCCACCAACGACAGGCTGACGGGATCGTTTCCGCCGGATGGAAAGGGGGATCCGGGGATCGGATACAAGGCCCCATTGCTTTGAATTTTGAATACCGCGATCGTATCCGATCCGGAGTTAACGGCGAAAAGAAGCGTGTGTTCGGGATTGCTGATAATTTCCCTATCCGAATCTTGCGGCCCCACATTCACGCCGGCATATTGAGTACCGGCGCCACCCGTCAAGAATGGAGAACCGGCGATAGGGGTCAATTCACCGTGGCTTCCACGAGTAAAGGCAGCGATGGAATTGCCATCGGCCGTCTTGATATTCGTCTCCACGTAGACATGGTCGGGACTGTTCGAAGCAGACGCGGACTGCGCATGCGCCGTTTGCAAAGCGATGACCGTTGTAAGACAAGTAACGACTGCCGCATTTTTCTTCATGTAAGCTCCTGGAAAGATAGATTGTTTTCTCGAGCATCGCTTGGATACGCGAACTCGCCCGAGTAAGACCGGGGCTCGAACAAAAACATTACGCTGTCCGTTTTGAGCGCCCGCCGCGGATCGCGTATTTCGAGATTCCACTTGTCGGAGAGTGCGGCTGACTAAAAGGTTCTTAGAGCACCGACGCATAGCGCCACCCCGAGAACCGTGATGGTGCCGGCGCTGAACACCGGCAGCCACTCGGCCCAGCGGCGACCTTCTTTAAGGCGGGTGAAGCGATTTCGTGCGTAGAGGAACGAGAGACCGACTACCGTTAGTGTAATGGCAAGCCCGACGCTGAACGCCGACACCAAGAGCATGCCATAGGCCGTCTTGTCGAGCGCCACGGCGGCCAGGAGGAGCACCATGGCGGATGGGCACGGGACCAGACCGCCGGAGATCCCCAGGGCGCCAGTATGCCTAAGGACCGCGGGTCGATTTCTTCTCGATGGCGACGGGTTCTCTCATAAAAACGTCCACACTAAAGCCTCATCTTAGGAAATGCGGGCTTCCCTTCGGACGGTACCACCGCGTAGCCTTCGCCCATAGGAGTTGAGTCGACTCGTGGAGAAAGGTCCACGCACCCACAGTGCGTGGACCTTCACTCATCTTTCCGAGTTACGGCACCAAGGGTCCGCAGGGATTGGCACCAGGACCGGTCTCATCACAATCTACGTGGCGACGATTCTTACCATCGTAGGGTGTCGGCAAGAACGGGAAGTTCTTGGCAATGCCATTGGCCGTAATATCGACGCCAATCACTCCGGGCGCATTTGCGAGGAAATTGACACCATCGCCCGCATGGTTCTTGATGAAATTCAGGCCACCGGCGACGCGTATGGTGATGTCGGTCACATCGTCATTGGGCCGACGACCATTGGGATAGCCGGCTTTATCGTTGCTCAGCTTATCGCCCAGGCGGCTCTGGTTTTCCGGTGCAGTCGGCGGGACCCGCAAATCGAGCCGTAGCAATTCAGCACAAGGTTCGCCGCAGTTGCCCTCCGGCGCGAGTTGCTGATCCGGGTACTTGAGAAGGAGTTTCATGAGGTCCGTTCGCGCATTGGCGGAAGAGCCGTCGATGGGCAGTATCTTCTCGTGATAAACGAGACTCAGCTCCGTAGCGATCACGGGATCCTTATAAAACGGCTGCAACCTGGCTTCATCCTCTGGAGCGCCTGCATTCCACCTGTCCTTGTTGGGGGTGGTGATAATCAACTCGTCCACGAGAGGGTTTGCCATGCGCGACACCTGCACCCAGGGGCCCACGTCGGCCTCGGGCTCAGAAGATTCACGGAGCACATTGCGCTTGTGCCGGGCGGTGCTGGCAAACATGCCAATCACCGGGAACTTGGTTGTCGCGGCGGGCTCGCCGTCGCTCGTGATGCTACGAATAGGGACTTCGATCGCAATCGTGCTGATGTTTGCCCCGCTAAAGCGATTCACGCCAAATGGATTGACGAAGTCCGTGTCCTCACCAGGACCCGTGAGCAACGGCAGGTACCGACGCAGGTTGAGGGTGTCGAAGACTGCCCCCAAGTCGATGTAGAACGTTTCGGCACGTTGCCCGGCGAATACGCGCATCCCGCTCTGCGGATCCGTATAGATTCCCTGAGCGGCCAAGGCAGGATAGTCCGGCATGGTCGCCGGACCCGCATTGGACGGCACGGCGATCAGAAGCTGGTTCTGAAACAGTTCCCTGCGGTTACCGTTTCGAATTTCAGTCACCGTATAGGTTTGCCGCCGCGTGAGCCCTTCGGATCCGGGGCCATCCAGCGCCGTGATTCCCTGGAGTGGGTACATCTTGGAGATATGCGGGTTGCCGAGATAGGGCACCGGCGAAGTCAAACCGCCGGGTCCGCCGACGGGGCGATTCTCCGTCTTGAACCTAATTTCGTAGACGACGTTGTCGGCCTTACCGTCCTCGTCATTGTCGACGTTGATACGGTACAGCACATCATCGGCGAAATTGTAATAGTTGGGAGCATCGGCGGGATCCTGCCCCGGATTGACGTTCATGATGAAGGTCACCCGTCGATCGGCGGGCGCGCGGGCGAGATTGGCCGAGTCATAACTGACAAAGGCATACACGTCGGTGTTATCCGCCGCTGGATCCATGGCAATCAAAGGCGCCTCCCGATGGCTTGCGGCATCGGCTGAACCGACCGCGACAAACATCGCCGCCGCGAGGAGCGGGACGACGATTTTGGCTGTGACTTGCATTGATGTTTTCCTATGGTGAAGCGGATCGCTATCCGCGGTGACTGGGTGAACCACAATTTATTTTGGTGAACCAAAATTGATTTCTCTGTTTTGTCTTCGCACGCGAAGCCGCAGTCGAAATGCTTTCTGGATCATCAAAGCATTCATACGTCGAGACCCGGCAACTGGATGCAGGCATGGGCCTGAAATAGCGGAAGTTAAAGTGCAGTGACACTCGCAAACCATCGGCGCGGTGCGTCGTGGCGTTGCATTACGGGTGCGGACATTCAGAGCGGAAGTTGGATGTGGGAATTATCCGGGGACAAAACGGCGGTCGCGACGCCGTCGCCTGATCGCATCACAAAAATCCCGCGGTGGGAGGGGTCGACATCGAAGAAGAGTCCATAGTCCAACGCAAGGTGCGTCAATGCACCCTTGCAAACAACCGTAAAGAACAAAGCGGCATATGCGCCATCGGCGTGGTAATCGACCAGCTG
>Ga0116227_10014786_pt1 | contig 11767 bp, 9 predicted proteins | sample S1TSphgellanicum_FD_89693 | JGI IMG/M metagenome (GOLD analysis project Ga0116227, IMG submission 89693) | Host-associated microbial communities from peat moss isolated from Minnesota, USA - S1T2_Fb - Sphagnum magellanicum MG | ecosystem: Host-associated > Plants > Peat moss > Unclassified... | reverse complement strand
TCTCAATATATTATTTAGATAAATAACACAAACAAAAACAAACAAACAAAAAAAAAAAAAAAAATAAAAATATATATATATATATATATATATATATATATATATATATATATATGTATGTATGTATTATTCATCCATAGAGCCTCAACAACACCATAATTTCAAAACAAATTAGATGTTCCAAGAGTGGAGCAATGTGATTTATCATTGATACAAAGATGACCAACTACAAAAATGAATCAAAACACATTCACAAGATGTAAGTTGTTGAAAATTTTAAATAGGGGGTTTCATTTTTAAATGTTATCAACATGGGAGCAATTGAACTTATCATTGGTGCAACAATGACAATTAAAGGACTCCTAACATAATCAACATATGTTTCTCCTTCATTCTAACTTATTGTGTGGTTTAACCATATAAGGAGTCTTTAGGTGCATTAATTTGCACATTATCAAGTCTTGAATAAAGGGACAATCAACCAACTTATAAACATTAAAATAGTTTATATGTTGATAATCAACTTACAATCAATAGCTTATAAACATTTTAGGGATGTGAAAGTTGAAGAAAACATAAACAACAATGCAATTACATGAAGATTTTTAAGTTGTTTTCAAAACTTGGAAAGCATGATAAAGAAAATCTTAAAACCTAGAAAGCATGGTTTAGAGGTGATAATTTTTCATAGCCAACTTCATATATGGGTGCACCACAAGATCTTTTGGATTTTCGTCAATCTTTTACATTTCTTGTTCAAAGTGCACCTTTGACAACCTACTTACAAAATAATTGGCCAATTTTTAGTCAAAAGAATTGGCTTGTTCAAATTTTGAATTTGTGAATGATAATGTTACAAAATGTTGGTATTGGGGGGCAAACTTGGGTAAGAATTTTTTTTTAAGTACATTTTGTATTATTTTCAATGCAATTTTTTTTCATTTCATTTAGTGTTTTAAAAAACACATAAAATAGATTTTTGACACTAGATTTTTAACATAATTCTTGTTACCTTTCAAAAGAAATTTTTTTTTAACAATTTTATTTTATTTTTCACACATTTACGCTCATTTGAATGAAAAATCTTATCCAAAATCTTTTTGTGAAATCACATGAATATAGAATTGAAATGGTACAATCAATTCATATTCAATATATGGTTAAATGCTTCATCAAGTTTGACGATCATTTGAATGGTTTTTGAAATATATTTTCATTTTGCAATATATTTTTATTAATATTATATCCTCACATATATTCTCTTTAACCATTTAATGTCAAACAAAAATCATAGTTATTTTTGACAATTTTAATTCTTAAGTTTTGAACTACTTTATTATGAGTATAATTTATGAAAATCCCTTTAATATTCACTTGATGGAAGTTCAAACACACATAAGTCTAACAAGCAATATTTGTGACAAGAGTATTTTGTTTACTATAATGTGTTTTCACTTGCATATCAATAAGAAAGATTTTTTTTCAATTTTAATTTGGTTTCCAACAATTTTTTAATGAAATAGAAAGGCCATAAAGGGAATGTTGTTACATTTGATATTCCCATGTCAAAGGTTCCTTGCACCTTTTTAGGTATATTAAAAAATGTCCACTACAACAAAAACATGTTTATTTCACTCCCCTTATCAAGTTTAATGTGGCATTGTGCCTAAATAATGTTACTTGTTTGATTATGTGGTAGTCCATTTGTGATGGTGATGTATCACCATGTAGAATTTTAGTGATTAAAAAGTGATGCTTCAATTGAGTTTAATGTAACATTGTGACTAAATAATGCTACTTGTTTAATTATGTGGCAATCCTTTATATGTGATGCCTTCAATGTTTTAATTTCAATCCAAATTGTATGACAAATTTGTAAATAGTCATATATATCTAAGAGCTTAAAGAGTGTCAATTAATGATCAATTTTTGGTTGCAATTTTGATAACGATTAAATTTTTTTGAAAAATTTAGTCAAACTAAGCATTGCAAAGAATATTGATAACAAAAACATCAATGAAAATGAACCTTGAACCTTGCATATAATGTTGAAATTCTAAAATTCAATGTTTGTAATCCCAACACATCTAAACCAAACATATGTCTAGGTGGAAAAATCACAAACATTTTGAACAACTTAGGGTAATGGCACACTAGGGTGTACCAAAAATGACAATTGCTAGTCCATAAAAATAATCCTTATTGGATTTTTTATTCAAAAAGTGCATTAAATTTTTTAAATCAGCCATTGGATGTTATTAGGTTGGGATTTATTTTGGCTGCTAGTTCCTACATGTAATTCTATACTTGGTGAAATTTTCAAATTTCAATCATCACATGTGTTTTTCATGTAAAGGTCAAGGTTTGGAGCTTGCATTCAAATCAATGAAAAAAAACATGATTGGTTTTGCCTCGTTGGAACTTGGAAGTAACAAATCATTGTTTGTACATATTATCCCTGTAGAATTTTTAATTTGTAGTGATGGCACAACCATTTGGCATCTAGTGGTAGTAGTAAGTCTATTTATTTAAGGAAGGTAAAACTTGAGCATGATGTTGGCAATTCACGAGGTGACAAAACAAGTATGGTCACACCTTTGTATGTGACTGTTCCAAAACTAGGCAATGGAGGTCCTATTTTTTGTAAGGAATTTACTGAGTGATATAAACTTTATGTAGAGGGTTTAAGTCCCAAACATGTCAAAATACCAAAAGACCTAACAGTCTAGAAGAGATCCACAAGTATTTTGGACCCATCCAAAACAAAAATGGCTACAATTATGTGTTTAATGAAGATCTTGAACTAATTGCAAAAGTGAAGCACTTGTGGATGGTTGTCCATCAAAAGCCTTACGTTCCTACTTCTAGGATGATCTCTTTAAGCATGGTCAAAAGGATGGTCATGGAATTGAAGAGGAAAAAAATGAATCGGGCAATGTATGTTGAATGGACTAACATAGAACAGTAGCGCCAAAAGGGTTCTATGATCGAGATAGTGAATGAAAATGAAGCAGACACAAAGCTTAATGATGAAGGAAACTTGGTTTGTAATGGGAGTTGCATGATTGTTGTGCTTAAAGAGGTTGCACAATATGTAGAATTTACTAAAAAGTTGTTGTCAGAGGTCAAGGAAAAGGAAGGCCTAAATAAGTAGAACTAGGGAAAACATCTTGCTCGAAAGCATAATTGCTTGAAGTATGATGGAAGATTGTGACAACAATTTGGTGGAAGCAAAGGAACAACTAGTAGGGGGGATGATGGAGTTGGAGAAATTCGATGACCCTAAAGTTTCCAATGTCATCAACATCAAGGTGAAGTCGCAACAAGATATTGTCGATGTTTTTGAACACTTTGCAAAAGTAGGAAAGGCGGAGATCAACAAAGTATGTAAGGATTGTGAGTGTATAGGTAGTAGGTTAGGTGATTTAGAGAAGGAGGCGAGTTTTTGCAAACGAAATCGCAATGTTGTAAAGCAATTTCTTGGTCAATTGTAGAAAAAACCAAGTCGTCATAGCATTAGCGTGATGCCATTACCTTCACCTTTTGTTGAACATGATGATTTAGGGTTTAGTGAATTTTTTATGATTAGGCATTGCCCATTTTGTGGTTTGGGATTCACACCTATGTGGGTAGGGAAATTGGCATCTTGCAAACACATGTATCATTGGTGTGCTATTATGCATTTTAGTAGCTCATCCAAGTGCATCCACTAGGTTGTGAGGAGGAAATGCACAATGCTTGGTGGAGCTTTGTTGGGATTATAAAACTTGGCACTTTGGTTGTTTCAGAACCGAAATTGAAAGCACCAAGGCCAAAGCTACTACCCAAGCATTACATGATAACTTTTTTAAAGGTACAATTTCTTATTCTTAACCACTTGAAAGTTGATTTCAACAACTTTGCACTTGAATTAAACTAATTTAGGGTTGTCTATTCTTGTTTAGATTAAAAGTTTGTGGAATTAGTAGGTCAATAAAAGTTGTGAATCTTGCTTTGCAAATTTGTATGGAAATGTGTAATTTGAATCTTGAATTATCCTTGAATCCATGTCTAAAAGGTCTTTCAAGTTCAGATTTCTCATAAATTTTTCATTTTTTTTCCACTGTTAGTGTTTGGGTTGTATTGGGTGGGTTTTGTATCCATGGAATTACATTACAGTTAATGGACATGTTCTCAAGTTTCCACAATCATCCATAGTTGGTGTTTAGGTTACAATGGTTGGGTTTTATATGGACATAAAGTTCCATCTAAATCAATGTGTGAATCTTCAATTGTCCATAATCATAATTTGTCGATGTTAATCTTAATTAGTGGTTTTTGTGTCAATAAAAGTCCATCTAAGTTGGTGTATGACTACTTAGTTATCCATAGTTGTCCATTTTGAATGTTAAAGCTACACTTGGTGTCCACAAAATTCCATCTACATTGTTTTACGTGTCCAAATTTGTCCATGGCAAAAGTTACTACGATAAATGCAACAACTACAAAAGTCCATATAAATATATCTTTTCTACAAAAGAGTCCATGGACTTCCACATATTGTATTGCAAATGGCAGGTGGGACTAAAATTATCTATCAATATCCTTAACAGTCTATGTTATAATCTTCCATTTCCTTAATGTTAATAATAATCCATTGTTGGTCCTTAATATTCCTATATGTGGGTCATGAATTGTCTATAACACTTTATAATTTGTACATGTGTTTTCCAAGCCATAATAAATAAAAGATAGTCCAATTTTGTAACATGTTTTAACTACTTGTGTTTTTTTTGCATGGATTTGTTGTGTAGATTTGTTTTTAACAATTCAATTAGAATGGGCATCACAATCCTTATCAGAATACCAACTTGACATTATGAAAGCTTTCTTGAACAACACCAATAAAGGCATTAGCCCAAGCGTTGGCAACCTTCAGTTGTAAGCTACCAAAGTTGTTAAAGAACTTACAAAGATTTCAACTCCCAAGAAATCAAAGCTCTCTTCTCCAATTCAACACAAGTCCAAAGTAGTTGTTGTTACAAATGCAACAATCAAGAAAGAATTGAAACTATAGAACTAAGTCCTCCTATGCCTAATAATGATGAGGCAAGTGAAGAGGAAAGTTCTAAAAAAAATGAGACAAAACATGAGGAAGAGGAGGAAGAGGAGGAGGAGGAAGGGGAGGAAAAAGGGGGAGAATAAAATTGTGGTTTTCAAAAAACTTTTGCCAATTGCAAGAAAATGAAAGCAACTACCATGTCTAGTGGCAAGGCCAAGAAGAGGGCAAAAACCACATAGTCCTTGACAAAAAAGGGTAAGAAGAAGGCAAAACTTACCCAAAATGTTGCAATAAACACTTGAAATGCATCCACAAATAACACACGATAGTCTGGAGGCAAGACTAAAACTTGATGTAAATTTTTTTGTAGTTTATATGAAGGATTTTTTGACACTATACTAAAAGTATTTATTGTAGTATTCTATAAGTTTTTGCAATTTGTGAATCCTGCATGGACACATTGTTTGAAGGATGGCTAAATGAAATTAAGGAGGTAGTTGAATGCAAATGTAGCTTCTACCATGGACTAAACAATGTTGGAATGACCTTGGCTATGAATTTTATATTGTTTTTTTATTATTTAAATTCTTAGGAACTTGCATATGTCCCTCTTGTTTATTGTTTTCCTGCCCATGTTCAAATTACTTTGTTGTGACAATATGTTCCCGTAAGATCTAATGTGCTATTACATGCAAGAATGCAAATGACTATCTATATCCAATTGTGGTGTCAGCAGGAAATTACTAGGAAGTTACTGGAATTTTTGTGATAAGGAATAACCATTCTATAATCCTTGTTAATTGAATAGGGAACTTTGGCTATGTAGTGCCATCGATTTATTGTTATATGTTTGCAATATGAACTAAATTTTGTTAATTTTGTGTGATGCATGTGCAAGTGGTTTAATTTGGCAAGTTCAATGTCTTTAATTATAGTGTTCGAATGTTTTTGAAAAAAAAAAAAAACCCTAATTGTATTTTGTTAACTACTATTGGCATTGAAACTTTAAATGTTATGAAAATAAGTCTTGTTCATACAATAATTTCATGAGACCTACAATGTAAACTGATTCTTTCTATGCATGTGGTAAAGTTGGCACTCAAGGAATCTTCAGCAGTAGTTCGAGTGTTCTAAAGTAGTTGGTACAAAGAATGATCATGTATTAGTAGATTTCATAACTTAATTATATCAACATAAACTTGATGGGTCACTTGATTATACAACCTTTGTAATGGAGGCCATAATGAATGTAATTTGGATGAGATCACCATGTTTTTTTGTTTTATATTTGTTGAACTAGATCACACTATTTGGTGAGCACTATTGATTTTCCTCATAGAAACAAGTTCACCAAATATGGCATGTGAATAATGTATAAGATATAATATTTGGTTTATGGGTGTTTTTATTCATTATTTGGTTTATGTATATTTATAAGTATATTTGATTATGATCATTCCTTTAACTCAAGTTTAATTTTGTCTCTAGAAATAAAAAATGTACCTATTGGAAATGGTCAAGGCAGATGCCCACAATCATGCAACTAGTAATATGGAAGTTTGTTAAATAAATGTTTGTTTTTCAGTGATACAAGTTCTATTTTGAGGGGAGAACGAGAGCCAACGTATTTTCAAACCTTCATGTGTAATCCAAAATTTATTATGGATCTATCTGTCCTAAAAGTAAAATTGTCATCATTTCTTCTAAGGTGTATAGAAAGTACTTGGCATGGGGTTAGAGATGGAGCATCTATGGGATGGAGCCCCTAAAATTAGTAGAGAGTCTCCAAGTTTAGTGATACAAATTAAACTTTTTACATGAATCATGGGGCTTGTGGGCGTTGTTTTTGTTGTAGTTATAAAGGAGAAAAACTAGCTAACAAGATACTGAAATAGAACCAATGAGGATCTAGAAAAAACTATCAAGGAGCAAACTAAGGAGCTTGTTGAAGCCAATGAAAAACTACAGGTGTCGCAAAAAAGTGCAAAGCATGCCAACCATGCAAAATTGAAATTTCTTGCCAACATGACTTATGAAATTAGGTCTCTTATTTATTACCTTTGAATTGAACTAACTTCACATAAGGGAAACATCTCTCTTACATCCTTTTTTAAATTTTGTAGTCATAATCCCAGTTGGTGACCTTAAAATCCATATCTGTTAGTTTTCAATGTGCTTGCATGTGAATGTGAATGTAAAGGTATGGAATTTTCCCTAAGATCTAGGAGGTTTAGGTGATCAAAATGTTCAATTCTTTGGTAGTTCTAGAGACTTGGGAGATGATTCAAGATGTGGGAGCTATAAGTTTAATGTACCAATTTTCTATAAGAGCGCTCAAATGTCCATACATGTCCATCAAATTCCATCTAACATAATGTAAAAGTTATTGATTGTTGTGTTTAGGTTACCTAAATAATGAGTAATGTGTCCATAACATTCTAGACTAAAGATTATTTACAATGTGTAATGTATTGTTGTAACTTGCATTTCATTTTAGTTCATACAAAGTGTGAGATGATAAGATTAAATAAATGAATAAGTTTGATTACAAAGTGACCTTAAATAGCTCACATGCAATGTCACTGTTAATTAGAAATTTTTATCAGACCTAATTCTAAACAACTAGACATCTTTGTCTACTAAAACAATTAGATTTTATACAAATCTCAATTTTTTGTAAACACCTTCAAGTCTCCAACTATTTCCATACGATTCCATCTAACACATTGTCCATAGACAACACTTGGCTAGGGTAGATAAGTTGCTTTTAATGAGTTCTATGCCCATATTGTTTTCAATGTGTACATTTGTACTACTGTAATCTGCATTAAGAAACTTGAAAATGCATTTTAAACTCATGTGCAATGTCAAATTACTAAATGAAAAAAAATCCAGCTTAGTGGACTGAAGTTTTACCTTACATGCAGAAAGAAATTCGTTGATGTACATGTACTAGAATTCTGCCATTCACATCAAATGAGTCAATATGAAGATTTTGAATTCGTCTTCAATGTCAAATTAACTCAAACGAAAGTCATTAGAATGGATACAGTCCAACCTGACCTAAAACAATTGATTTTGAAAAAAAAAAGTCATGCACCAAAATTATGCACCAAAATTATGCCAAACACATTAAAATTTTTGAAGACACATTTTGAACTCATATGCAATGTCAAATTAAATGAAGAAAAAATCCAAAAGAATGGATTGAAGTTTTACATTACAAGCAAAAAAAATCAAGGTGTGTACTCGAATTTTACTAGCTAACACATCAAAAGAATTAAAAAGACAAAACTTTAAACTTTGTTAACCACATCAAAAAGGCTCAAAAGACAAATTTAGAATTCATTTACAATGTTAGACTAAATCAAGTTTCTTGGTTTGTTTTGTGACGTGGATTTTGTTAATCCATACGTTCTAACATAATTTGAGCTGCCTTTTTGTGGATATTTGAAATCAGAATTTGAGCTGCTTTAGTGTCAAATTCTTGACATTTAGAATTGCCAATTTATAAAATAAGGCTTGGGGGAACTTTAGGCTTAGCTTGATCAAACACTTAAAGACAAAAACCGAGTAGAATGGATTACTCTAAAAATTTACCTTTGGAAAAAAAGAAGGATTATCAAAACTCCAGTTGGAGTTTAGATGGAATGGCTTCCATTGTCCAAAAATTGAAAGCACCTCCTTAATACATTAGATTCCCCAAATTGTGATTGCAAATAAAAATTCCCAATTATTCTTCTCAAAATTTTCCAACATGTCCCAAAATGCCCCCTTCTGTCCACTTACAAAACAATTTTTAATTCAAAAGTGAATTGAACCCCATCTACCACACCCTTTGTTGTTCTTGAATTTCTTATCTACGCATACAATTCACATTTAATCAAATCAAATGTATCACATCAATTAGATTACAACATATTTGACATGTCAATCATCCACTTCTAAAGATGCAATAACTTCATTAATGCCTTGTAAAATGTCTTCTGGTAATTCATACACAACATCATTACCATTGATTCGGTGATTCCTAGGGGGCATCAAGAACTTCACTGCCCTTACCAAATGTGAATATGCATAAACAACATGTGAATATTTTGATAACACATAGGAGGAATCACTATTTCCCCATTTCTGATAATAAAAACCTGCTACAACATCATCATCAACATCAAAACTTGTCCTCCAATTATCTATAAATGATTCTTTTACTTTGTGAAGTGCCTTGGTACACAAAATCAAGTAGAAAACCACACCTTCTAGATTACCATCCTCAACATTAATAGCCAAGTTGTCACCAATTTCTAGGACATTAGCCAATTCATCACCAGCAAAATCCAATCTAATGTTGATGAATTAGGTATATTTGTACATTCCAAAAAAAACAAACAACATATATTGCCTATTGTTTAATCCAGATTGCCAATCTCCATCCCAACCTTCGTACATGGCTTCTCACAGAAATTGTGTATCTTGTTTAGTTGTAACTATTTTGCCAACCACCAGCCTATCCATTGACATTAGTACATTTAGTCTAATGATTATCCAAACAAAATTCACAAAAACATAGGCTAGATCTTTGACAAATAATTGAATGAGGTTGTTTCTATTCATAGAATAGATTGAATGGATCTTCATTGTGCCTTTGATAGGATCACAACAGTACAAAGGAGATACCCTATCCATATCTCCAACTTGAACATGCCAAAAAAATTTGGTTAGTGGTTTTTGTAAACCAAAGTATGATGATTCAAGCCTATTTGACAAACGTTCACGTAAGATTGCAACCACTTCTTCAACATTTTGTAATTTCACACCATTAGGCTTGAATTGTTCTCTTCGAAAGAACCTCTTGATGATACCCCCAACCCCATCATGGGGACCTTTCCCATGACCACTCCCAAAAAAACTCTAACACTTGCAACCCATGGTCATGTTTGGATACTTCGACACAAATACCATGGTTTGCTACTCTTAAACTAAGATGCGCAGCCATCATTCCACACCCAATGCCATTGCAGTGCATATCCATGGTCCACCATGTATTGTCAATGCAATTTGAAACAATGTTAAACAAACTCAGAATCATGTCTCTTATCATCAAAAATGTAAAAATGATATTTCGTAAGGATCCATGAATCTTCATCATATGGATCTAGGGTAAGATTCCAATGGAAACAAATGTGTATTAATATTGAAATTTGATACATATGCCAATGCATACTTTGAATTTCATTTTGCACCTCAAATCCATAATTTTTAACAAAATCTACTATAGAAACCACAATATTAGTTGGAAAGGATTTGATGTAATGTTTAAAATGTTTATCTTGCCACCTTGCTATAAAGTTATGCTTTATAAAATGCTGCAACTTTGGTTTCATATAATCAACAAATTCAGCAAATGATATAGTTTTATAAACAAGGGTTAGCTTCTTTAGTGGGCTATCATACCTTGCCATGGTGGTTTCAAGATCATAATGCCTCCATTGTACCATATCAAAATTAGATCCAATAATTTCCTTGGGACAAAGTGGCAAAATGTGTACCGCACATCTAAAGTAGTCCCCAAATAAACATTTACACTTGTGCCACTCATCAAATTCTCCTTTTGGGCACACCATTGCTTCCTAGAATTGAGTGATGCCCTTATATAAGTTATAGGAAGCTTTGCAAGGTTGGCCATCAAGACCACAAACATCATAAGAACATTCGCACATTTGGTTTCAAAGGACAATGTTGTTGGTCCTCATCAAATTTAGGGCAACCCTCAATTATTCCAATTCGGTTTGGTATATACAACATGTGTTCCTATCCTTCAATGGCCTGACCAAAAATGGTTTCAACAATTCAAATAACCTTTGCCCAATATGAATTCTAGGATATGTTGCCTGGAATCTTAGAAAAAAATCATTCTGCACATGATGATGCATAGAACAATGGTTTAATACATTCGTGCATGTCATGTTAACAACTCTTGTTACTTACACACCACTGCATATAATGGTCCACATATACAATATATGCAAATGCCAATAGAATCCATTCATGTGAACAAATAAACCAAGTAGATTTCATCCAACAAACAAATTAATTAAGTACATCAAAATTTGGGTAGAATCCATTTAAGCGCAAAATAATATATTAAGGTGAAAACATGAAAAAAAAAGCCAGTTGTGCCAAAATTAAAATCATTTCCAAGGACTGCATTTTTCACATGGCAGTTTCTATTGGTTTATATTAAATTATTCACATAGAGTTTTTAATTGAATATCAATTTGAGGCCAAATATGACATATAACATGATAAAAATTCAAATTTTTTGCATCAAGCCTTACATTATAATCAAATCTATAATTTTATTTTGAACCATGATTACAAATTCAAAACTATAATAATGTAAAAGGACATTCAAGTATTAAAATCTAAAACGGTATTTTATTTTTATTTTTTGAATGTTTTGAACACTTGGATCCTTTCTTGTGGAATATATTAAAGTTCACAAAAAAAATTTGAAACAATTTGGTGAACATTTGATAAGGGAAAAAAACTTTTGATAAAAAAACCACCTATCCACATGTTTTTCTTAATTGCTTTAAACATATAAAAAGACTCTTGAAACATGGTGAATTTTCATGAAAATTTGTAGTTGCAACTTTGAAAGTATAAAAATTTATTTCATATATATATATATATATATATATATATATATATATATATATATAT
>Ga0116227_10014784_pt1 | contig 11769 bp, 7 predicted proteins | sample S1TSphgellanicum_FD_89693 | JGI IMG/M metagenome (GOLD analysis project Ga0116227, IMG submission 89693) | Host-associated microbial communities from peat moss isolated from Minnesota, USA - S1T2_Fb - Sphagnum magellanicum MG | ecosystem: Host-associated > Plants > Peat moss > Unclassified... | reverse complement strand
GTGCCGCACCAGCAAGACCCTTCGCGCTGCAGCTCGCTGATGACGCGGCTGGTTTGTTCGGAGGTTCCGAAGGAAACCAGCACTTGATTGATGACCACGTCATTGAGCACCTTGAAGCCCGCGGCGCGCAGGCCTTTGGCGAAAGTTTGGGCATGATGGCAGGTTCGCTCGATCAGCTCGGCCAGGCCGCTTTTGCCCAGCCCGCGCAGCGCGGCCCACAGTTCAATGCCGCGCGCCCGGCGCGACATTTCGGGACCATAATGGGCTGCATCGCGGGTGCTGCTGGTGGGGATGTAAGCAGCGCTGAAGGTCATGGCGGCACGCAGGGCCGCTTCGCTGCGAACCAGGGCGATGCCGCAATCGTAGCCGGCATTGGGCCATTTGTGTCCGTCAGTGGACCAGGAGTCGGCAAGTTCATAGCCGCGCGTCAGGTGCGCGTAATGCGCGGACGCGGCGGCCCACAGACCAAATGCTCCATCAACATGAACCCAGGCCCCCGCTTTCTTCGCTTGCCGGCAGAGTTCTTCAGCGGGATCAAATGAGCCGGTATTCACGTTGCCAGCCTGGATGCAGAGCAGCGTGTTGTCGTCCAGTTGGGGCAGGGCGTCGGGCCGCATGCGGCCTTGCTCATCGGTGGGAATGCGCTGAATGCGGTTGCGGCCAAAGCCGGCCATGGCGAGCGCCTTTAGCAAGGAGGTGTGGACTTCGTCACCAACGATGACGCGAATAGGCGGCGCGCCAAACAAACCGTCGGCTTCGGCGTTCCAGCCTTTACGCTCTAGCAGTTCATGACGGGCGGCGCAGAGGCACACGAAATTGGCCGCGGTAGCACCCGTGACGACTGAGCCGGCGCAATCGGGCGGCAGGCGGAACACTTCCTCTACCCAGTTCAGCGCGAGTTCTTCAAAGAACGAAGCGGCGGGCGACATGACCGTGAGCGAGGCGTTCTGATCCCAGGCGCTGACCAGCCAGGACGCGGCAAGGGCTTGCGGCAGCGTGCCGCCGGTGACGAAGCCGAAGTAGCGTCCGCCCGCGCTGGCCGTGGTAGCGGGTGAGCCGTAGGCGTCCAGAATTTCGAGGATTTCCTGGGCCGAGGCAGATTGTTCCGGGAACTTGGTCTTAAGTTCTTGCAGACGCAGAATATCTCGCTCCAGCGGTGCCACGCGTCTCCCCGGAAGCTGGCTGAGATAAGAGTCGGCGCGCAAGGCGGCTTCGATTAGGACGGAATCTGGCATTTTCATGATGGAAATGACCGTTCGTGCCGATAGCGTTCTAGATGCGCCGAGCGGGTCATTTCATTTTTGCAATTCTGATTTGCTTGCTGGCCCGGGCCAGCGAAAATGCGCGCTGGTCGCGGGTAAGTGACGGCAGTATTTGGATTTATACCGAGGATGATCCGGCGCAGGCGCTGCCGCTGCTGCGCGCGTTTTCCCAGTTCCGCAATGTGATGGCCGGTACCAGCGCATTTACTATCAATGACTTGACACGGCTGAAGGTGATTGCTTTTCAATCGGAGGCGGAGTTTAGTCCTTACCGGCTGAATGCGGGATCATGCGCCTTCTATCAGCAGACGCACACGTCGGAATATGTTGTTTTGCAGGATTTGGCCGCGGGTCATCGCGAAGTGGCGATGCATGAATTCACGCATTTTTTGCTGGCGCATTCCGGTGTGGCGTTGCCGTTGTGGCTGAACGAGGGGCTGGCCGATTTTTATTCCACGTTTGAAGTTTCGGGCCAGCGCGTCACGCTGGGCGCATCGGTGGAAGGGCGCCTTCAGATTTTGCGCAGCCATGCGTTGCTGCCGCTGGAGTCGCTGTTTCGCGTTGCACCGGGGTCTTCCTATTATTCTGACCCGGAATTGATGGCGGTCTTTTATTCGGAGAGCTGGGCGGTCACGCACATGCTGATGGCTTCTCCGGCGTACTCGGCGCGGTTTCCTGATTTTGTGAGCGCCTTGAAACAAGGCCGCGAGAGCGTCGACGGGTTGAAGATGGCCTTCGGGAAGACGCCCGCGCAGGTGCAGGAGGATCTGCGCGCATATCTGGATGCGCAGCACTTGCCATTGCTGCACTTGCAAATTCCAAAAGTTCAGCCGCCACCGGATGAAAGCGGTTCGCTGGCTGCTGTTTCGCCCGCCGAGATGGCTTCGACGCTGGGCGATCTCATCCCAAGCAATTTTACGGCGGAAGAAACGCTGGGCTATCGGGCGCTGGAGCGTGGCCACGCGGAAGAAGCGCGAGCGCATTTCCGCCTGGCCGTGGAACGGCATTCCGACGATCCAAACGCCCTGTTTTATCTGGCGCATCTGGATCATGAGGCGGGCGTTCCGGCAAAGCAGGTGCTGCCTTTGCTGGATCGGGCGCTGGCGCTGAAGCCGGATATGCCGGATGCGCGTTTGGAACTGGCACTGCTGGCGGCAAATGAAGGGGAGTTTGCGCGTGCCTTGGCAGCCTTGCAAAAGCTAACTGCGCCGCGCCCGGAAAATGCCTTTGCGGCGGTTTACACACAAGCGTATTGTCATGCCCATTTGGAGCAATTTCCAGAAGCACGCGCGGCAGCCGAACGCGCCCGAACGTTAGCCAGGAACGAGCGGGACCGGGCGCAGGTGACCGAACTCATGCAGTTTATTGCTCAGCAGATGCCGCTGACCGAGCCGCGACCGTGAGGGAGCGGTTGTTCTGTCGTCCAAGCAACCGCTCCCTCACGGTCGCGGCTCGGTTAGAAGCATCTTCAAATTGATGGAGCCACCACGGTAATTCCGAAAATGCTTTAGCCCCTGCTTGTCTATTTCAACTTCACAGGATCCGCCGGCCGGACCGGCCATGGCACAGGCTTTTCTTTCAGCCGTTTCTGCACCTCGGCAACGGCCCGCTCCAGTTGCGGATCACGGCCTTCGATCACCGATTTCGGATCGTTGTCCACTTCAATATCGGGGTCGACACCATGGCCTTCAATAATCCAGTGACCTTTCAAGTCCGCGTTGCCAAACTCGGGCACATTCACCGATCCGCCGTCAATCAGCATGCCGTGGTCGGTAATGGCAATGGCGCCGCCCCACGACCGCTTGCCGATCAGCGGGCCAAGGCCGGCCGCGCGAAACATGGCCGGAAAAATGTCGCCGTCAGACGCCGAATTTTCATTCAGGATCACCGCCATGGGTCCCAGGAAAGCACCGTCGGGGTAAATAGAGGGGTCGGACTCCAGGTGCGAGAATTCCGCCGATAACGGCTTTCGGCTCAGGCGCTCAATCAGCATGCGCGAGACGTTGCCGCCGCCGTTGGCGCGATCGTCAATCACCAGCCCGTCTTTCTTAAGCTGCGGGTAATACCACTTGATGAATTCGCGAATTCCGTCGCCGCCCATGTTGGGCACATGCAGATAGCCGATTTTGCCGCCCGATAGTTTGTCCACCATCTGCCGGTTGCGGTTCACCCAGTCCATGTAGATCAGATCTTGCTCGTTTGTGACGGGCCGGTAGGAGACCAGGCGCGCGCCTGCCGCGGCTGGTTTGTCATTGACCAGCAACTGGACAGGATTGTCCGCCGCATTCACCAGCAGATGATAAATATCGTCAGCGCCGGTGAGGTCGTGACCGTTGACGGCCAGAACATAGTCACCGGCACGGACGTTGACGCCAATCTCGGTCAGGGGCGCGCGATAAATGTCCTCTTCATTTTGTCCCTGGAAGATTTTGGAAATTTTATAACGGTTTGAGCTCTTGTCCAATTCAAAGCGCGCCCCCGGCAGAGCAACGCGCGGACGAGCCGGCAGCGCCAGGTCTCCACCCGCGATATAGGCGTGCTGCACGCTCAGTTCGGCGATCATTTCGCTGATGACGTAATTGAGATCCGAACGGTCGGCCACATAAGGAATCCAGGGAAGGTATTGCTGGCGCAGCGCCTCCCAATCGTAGCCGTGCATGTTGGCCGCGTAGAAAAAGTCGCGGTAGCGCCGCCAGACTTCATTGAAAATCTGCGGCCACTCTTCGGAAGGGACGCGATCCAGCATTAAGCCCGCCGTGGAAATGGTCTTCTTGGTCGCGGCACCCGCGGGTGTGGCGTCCAGCATGATCCAGGCGTCAGGATGTTTGGGCTGGTGCTCGTGGAGCAGCACTTTTGATCCGTCCCGCGACAGTTCGAAATCAGCGGCATCGTCAGCCAGCAAGGTTTCTTTGCGGTCCTTCAGCGCGTAAATCTTGAGTGCCGGTTTGGTGTCGGGTTCGCGCCCGTAAAAGTAAGGCGGCCGGATCACGTAGAGCAAGTGGCCCTCTTTGACGGCGAGACGGGAATAGTTGGCCGACTCCAGCGGGACGCGTGCAACGCGCGAGGCAAGGCCGTCGAAGTCGATGCTGAAGTCGTCCTTGGGCGGTTCCTTCTTTGTCTCTTTCTGTTCTTTGCCGGCGCTGATCTCTTCGCTCTCGGGCGGAAAGGGATGCTTGACGTCTTTGCGCAGGGCCAGCGCGAAAATGCCGGTCTCCCGTATCAGCGCGAAGTTGAATTCTATGTCTGAAATCAGCGGGGCGAATTCGTGGTCGCTGAGAAAATAGAGGTAATCTCCTTGCGGGTCCCAGGCCGGATTCCAGGCATTGAACATTTCGTCCGTCAGCCGGTGAACGCCGCCGTCTGGCGTCCAGATATAGATGGATTGAAACCCATTGGCACTGTTCATCACATAAGCAAGAAACTCGCCCTTCGGCGACCACGTGTACTCGGTGATGACGCCGCGATGCGATTGCGCCACCTCGGCCAGTTTCCTGGTCGCCACGGTCAGCACCCACAAGCGGCCATCCTTATCGCTGAAGGCAATCTCCTTGCCATCGGCGGACCACTCCAGGGCGTAGCGCATGCCCTTGCCGCCAGTGGTCAGTTGTTCCGGAGGCGACAGGCCGTCTTGCGCCGTGATCCAGACTTCTTCTTCGCCGCTCTTGTCGGAGAGGAAGGCGACTTTCGATCCGTCCGGCGACCAGCGCGGCCATTTGTCGTGCGCGCCCGGAGTCATCGTCAGGTTGCGTGTCGGTCCTTTTTCTATCGGCGCGGAAAAAATGTCGCCGCGCGCCGCGAACAGCACCCGCTCGCCTTTGGGACTCAGCGAAGCATTTTCAATAAGACCGGCAGCCGATACGTGCGTCGGACGCCGCGCCACGCCATCCGTGGGAACGTTGATGGAAATCGCGGCGGACTTTCTGGTCTTCAGGTCAAGCACCTGCAGCTCGCCATTCAGTTCATACACAATGCGCGACTGCCGGTCGGACGCGGGCCAGCGGACGTCCCACTTTGTGTCGAAAGTGATTTGCGTGGTCTTGGCGGAGGCCGGATCGTATTGATAAAGATTGAAGTGGCCGTCGCGGTCCGAATCGAAATAGATTTTGTCGCCAATCCACATCGGGTCGCGGTTCGCGCGCGGACTGTCCGAAATTTCCGCCGACTCATGGGTTTCGATGTCGAAAATATAAAGCTTGTTGGCCTGTCCGCCCGAATAACGCTTTTCGGAACGGAAGTCGCGCGCCTGCGGCGAATAAACAATTTTGTTGCCGCCGGGAGAAAAGGACCCTGAGCCCGATTCCGGCATAGGCAGCGGCTCAGCCGGACCGCCGTTCATGGAGACAGTGAACAGGCGGCTGCCGTTGAGTTCCCACCCGTCCCGCAGCGAACGGAAGATGATGCGCTTGCCGTCGTTGGTCCATCCGTAGACCTGGTTGTCCCAGCCCCAGCGCGTCGTCAGCGGCCCATCGGCGGGATAGAAAGTGAGCTGCTTCGGCTCACCTCCGGCGGCGGGAATCAGATAAACCTGCTCATCGCCATCGTATTGTCCGGTGAAAGCAATCCACTGGCCGTCGGGTGAGAACTTGGCAAACAGCTCTTCGCCCGGGTGCGCGGTCAGACGTGTCGCATTGCCGCCTTTGGCTGACGCGGTCCACAAGTCGCCGGCGTAAGTGAATACCACTTTGTCGCCGTGAATATCAGGAAAACGCAGAAGCTTGGTCTGGGCGTGAAGGGAACAGGAAAAAAAACCGGCCATGAATGCCAGTTGAGCTAGGTGATCACGGAATGACAAGAGTTCCTCCGAAGAACTGAATTGATCATGAACCGAGAAGAACTATAGCAGGCCGGAAGAGTGGCTTTCTTCCGGCCATCGCAGGAAGCGGGATTTAGGCGCCGACCGCCGTTGTGAGGTTCACAACGTGCGGGGCCAGAGTCACTGTCGCCACTTTGGTCCAGGTTGAATTGTTGGACCAATGAATAGTGGCCGGTGCCTGGAGTTTGGCTGTGTACGTCTTGTCGTCCGGAAACGTGACCGTGATATCGCTGCTGTCAAGAATAGTTCCATGAGCAGCCGGGCGATGATAGGCCGACATATCGACCGAGATAGCGTTGCCGCTGACCGAGATGACCGGTCCCGGAATGCCGCCGCTATCCCATTTGCCAGCCAGGCTGAAGATGGGGGTGATGGATGCCAGTGTTGAAATGGAATCGACAGTGGTGTATTTGGAATTGGCCCCGCAGCCGGTGGCGGAATCCGTGCCGGGGTGCGAAGTGGTCTCGGTCAGCTTATGTCCATTCGCGGTTTGGCTGGCAAGGCTGCTGCTGGTGTAGATGCGCACACCGGCGGCTACCGGGCCGTCACAATTAGCGAACAAAATGCCGCCGATTTCGCCGGTAATCCAGCCAGCCAATGCGCCAATTGCGGTGCCAAGCAGTGGCACGACGGCGGTGCCCAGCGATGCTCCCAGAACGCTGCCGACCGCTGGCCCGATTGCGGATGATGCCGCCTTCGCGCCCGCGGATCCCAATGCGGACAACGCCGCTTCCACGCCCTTTTGCACGTCGGACGGGCTGCCATGGCCGTTGTTGACAATGGCGTAACTGAAGACCACCGGAACGTCCGGACCGGCCGGAACGTCGGCCGAAATACCCAGGCCGATTTTGTAGGTCCCATCGCCCTGGTCTCCCATGGCCTGAGTCTTGGTGATGGCGGGATTCGTTCCCACCGTTATGCTGACTGAGCAATAGTTGGTGTCAGTGCGCAGTGATCTGGTGTTGTTTATCGTGTAACTGTCCAGGCTGAAATTCGTAATCATTTCTTTGGTTTCCCCGTTTTGATTGCCTGTCAATCATAGGCAAACTACGCGGCGTCTGCAATGACCTAAAAGATAGCTGTGCGCATTTTTTTGTTCCGTTATTCGGAGCGCAAGGCTTGCATCACATCGACACGGGCGGCGCGGGCGGCGGGCAGGGCGGATGCGATGACGGCGGCGCCCATCAGCACCAGCACGGCTCCAACAACCGGTCCGGCATCAGGCAGGCGCAGGTCGGCGAAATAGTTGCCGGCCGTGCGAATAAGTACGAATCCGGCAATGGCACCGGTGACAATTCCGGCCGACGCCATCAGAAGGCCGTCTTTAATAACGCCGGTAAGCAGGTGGCGCGGGGCGGAGCCCATCGCCAGGCGGACTCCGAATTCGCGCGTGCGGCTGGCGACGGAGAAGGCCAAAACGCCAGCGACTCCCACCACCGCGATGGTGAGCGCAACGGCTGCGAAACCGCCAAAGACCAGCGTGTTTAGACGGTCGGGCGAGAGCACTTCGGCGCGGATGTCTTCCAGCGTGGCGGCGTGTTCGACGGGTTGTTCGGGAGATCTTTCACGAATGATGCGGGTGATAGGCGTCACCAGCGAATAAGGATTGGCGCGCGTATGCACAAACAGGCGGCCGCCCCAGGTATTGTCCTGCCCAAAGGGCTGATAAACATTGATAGCCGCTCCGGGCGAAACGTGTTCATCGTCTATATCGGCGGCAACGCCGATGATGCGCCGCGGCTTGGTGCTGATGTCAATAAACTTCATGATGGGGTCGGTCCAATAGAGATGCCGGTTGACCGCATCCTGATTAGGGAACATGCGCTGCGCCAGGCTTTGGCTCACAATGACTACCTGTTCGCTGCCCTTGCGGTCGCCGTCGTTGAAGTCACGCCCGGCAATGAGCGGCACGCCGAGCGAAGCGAAAAAGCCGGGCGTAACGGAACGCATTTGCGCGCGCGGATCTTCTTCGCCGGCAGCGCGCACATGACCGTCGGTTGAGAAATTGAACCCGGGTCCGAATCCGCCCGCGTCGCGCCAGGGAACGGTGGTGCCCAGGGAGACAGCGTCCACGCCAGGCAGCGATTTGATTTGCTGGAGCGTGGCTTTGTACAGGCCGACCACCTGTTCATCGGATTTGCCGCGCGAGATCACCGGAACGTTGATGGCCAGCACGCGGTGGGTGTCCATACCGGTTTGGGCAGCTTCCAGGGCGAGCAGCGTTTTCAGCAGCATGCTGGCGCCAGCCAGCAGCAGGAAGGAAGCGGCAATCTGGGTAACGGCGAACAGGCGCAGGCGGCGGCTGGTGTTGCCGGTGATGCGCAGGCTCCCGGCCGTAAGGTTGAGGCCGCGCGAGGAATCTGTTCCTGGCAGCCGCGGAACGTAAGCCAGCAAGACAGCGGCAATCAGAGCGAGTGCGCCGCCGATGACAAGCATGCTGGAATCAACGGTGAGGTCCAGCGCGCGAACGGAAAAGCGCGCCGCATAGCGGGCCAGAATAGCGACCATGGGACGGGCGCTCAGGACTCCCAGCAGCGCTCCGGCTGAGCAGAGCAGCAGGCTTTCGGCAAGCAGGTTGCGGCGAAGTGCGGCGGCAGTTGATCCCAGCGCGGCACGGATAGCCAGTTCGCCTTCGCGCCGCACCGTGCGCGCCAGAATCAGGTTGGCCACGTTGGAGCAGGCAATGATAAAGATCAGCAGCGATGCCGCCATCAAAACCAGCAGCACCTTGCGCGCCCGCGCCGTGATCTGGTCGCGCAGCAGCGTGACATCAATGCGCGAATCGCCTTTGGCCGAGTAAGCTTCCGGATGCTGCTTAACCATCGCCGCATAGACAGTGCGCAGTTCAGCCCGCGCCGTGTTCAGATCCGCGCCGGGTGCCAGGCGTCCGAAGAGTTCCGTCATGCGGTGAACCCGGCCGGTGACCATGGTGGCCGATAAGTGATGCGGACTGGTGACGATGTTGGCAATGATTTCGGTGTCGGCTGGATAGGGCACGGATGGTTCCAGCACGCCAACGATAGTGGCTTCGCGCTCACCAAGCTGGATGGATTTATGCAGGACGCCCGGGTCGGCTTTGAGGATGGTGGACCAGAAGCGGTAAGTGAGCACCGCAGCGCCGGCAGCCGTGGGGCCATCGTCGCGGGCGTCCATCAGACGGCCCAGCACCGGGTGCAGACCCATGACTTCGAAATAGGAGCCGCTGACAACGCCCGCGCGCACTTCGCGCGGTTCGCCCAGGCCGATCATCGTGAACCCGATCGTCGAGAAGTCGCCGAACTTGCTGATCGATTTCACGCTGTCCCGGAGGTCGTTGATTTCCGGGACCGAAAAGGCGGTGTCTTCCACGCCCTGAGCAGGCGCGCTTTGGCGGATGTAGACCAGCCGGTTTTCGTCGCGGTTGACCAGCGGGCGCAGCAGCACGCCGCGAACCAGCGTGAAGATGGCCGCGTTCGCTCCGATGCCGAGCGCCAGCGTAAAGATGACCGTGATTGCCATGCCCTTGCTGCGGCTGAGCGAGCGGGCGGCGATTTTCAGGTCGTTGAAAAAGTTGGGCACTGTTGCCTCCGGGATTTGGATTGGAAGCAGTATATCCAAAATTGGAGGGTTCAGGCGAGGCTAGCGCGGCGGCGCATAAGCGCGATGAATAGGCCGGCAAGGATGGTGCCGCAGAGGAGCCCGATAAGCGCGAAAGTGGCGACATGGTAGGAAACCGGAGCCTTCGGTCTGGTCGGTGTGTCTAGGATTCGGATACTGCCGTGACTGGTATCTCCGGAGTCCAGCCGTCGTTGCAGTTCATGGTCTATCGCATGGCTGATCAGGTCATCGGTGACGGTATGAACCAGAACTGGATCGGGGTAATCGAATTGGACAGCGACCTTGTTTCCTGCGTGCGTTTGCACGTGAATGTTTTTATCCATGGCCGCCACGACTTCTTCTAAGGGGAGTTTGTTTTGCTTCGCTGGATAGAGGTTTTGGTTCTGGACGATTTCGGTGAGGGAGTGCCGGTTGTGTATCAACAGTTCCCACTGGGCTGCGGCTTCCGGCGGCTCGATTTCGAGCATGCAGGTGGAGCGATAAGTATTTGGTGCCGCGAGCCACACTGCCACACCAGCGAGTGTGCCCAGGAGTGCGCCGGCGGCCAGGATTTTTCGAGAGCTGGAAGTTTCGAGTTGCATGGTGAGGGCTCCTTTTAATAAGTCGAGGGACGTTCGCCAGGTGGGCTTTAGCTCCTCGATCAGTTCGCTGAACTCCGCTTCGTAGCGCGCACGCCAGGAGGCCGGGTAGAGGCGGATGAGGAATCGCGTCAGGCGTGTCATGCGTGCTTCATCCTGGTCAGGCCGGTTTTCACTATGGCGCTGAGCTGCTGAAGAGTCTGAGCCAGATGAGCTTGGCCTTCGGCCGTGATTCGGTAAGGCTGCCGTCGGTCGCTGGAGGCAATAGGTTTGATGCGCTTTTGTTCCTCCAGCCGGGTGATTGCACCGTAGAGTGTTCCAGGGCCCAGGCGGATGCCGGCAAATTGCTCGATGTCTTCCATCATGGCGTAGCCGTGTTTGTCGCCGCCGGCAAGGCTGGCCAGAACGAGGAGAGAGGGATCAGACATGTTTACTACGTCTCACGTAGTAACGTAACGCGTAATAGACCGCGTTGTCAAGGGCGAAAGCCTTAGGCTTGGCGGCGCTGCGACATAAGCCTTGACCAATAGGCGGGAATACCGACAAAATCCAAAAAATATAAGAATCGCCGGAAATATGACGATAAGTGAGTTGTCTTAGGCCGTTTGATATAGGCCAGACCACAACTTAGATTATGGAGGTCAAAATGGCAAGTACCGCACTTCAGGTAAATGAGCTATCCGAAATTTTACCGCGTGCAACACCCGCAATTGGAAGAAGTCAGAAATGCGTTTTGCTGATCGAGGACAGTGAGGACGCGATGCTCTTGGTGCGCTTTGCACTGCAGGAGCATGGACGCGGTAAATACCGGCTGGAATGGGCCAGTTGTCTCAGCGAAGGATTAAGCCGTATCCTGCAAGGCGGAATCGATATTGTTCTTCTGGATCTTGGATTGCCGGATTCCTCCGGGTCGGTGAGTTACGCCTGGATTCGTGAGGCCGCGCCTGAGGTGCCGGTTGTGGTGCTGACCGGCGACACACGGGAAGAAACGGAACTGTCAGTCTTTTCGAGCGGCGTGGACGATTATCTGGTGAAAGAACAAGTATCCGGCTCTCTGCTGGTCAATGCCATTCAGGAAGCGCTGACAAAGGAAAAGCGCCGCCAGCAGGAAAAACCCAATTGCAAGGCGCAGACGCACCGCTTTAACTGGCGTCCGCGCGTGTAGAGCGTGCCTCGTGTTGTCAGCGAGAGTCTTCGGGGGGAGATTTGCAATAGGCCGTGTTCTCTGAACAAGGCCTATTGCATCGCAGGCATCGCAAACAAATCCGCTCGCGCAGCGCGCGAAACCCGGGACTGGCTCCGAATTTCCGCACCACAACGCCGCCCCAAGCCAAAAATCCCGCCTTGCGGAAACTTCGGTGCCTGTCCCAGTGGTTTCGCTGCCCTGCCGTCCCTCAACCCGGCTCCAGCGCCGTCCATCTTCAATTCAAGGAAGAACCCCGGACGCCGACGCCTGCAATTTCGTCTCCGCTTCCTCCACATATCTTGAGAGTTCGATAAGCGCTGTCGACAAATCAGC
>Ga0116227_10014783_pt1 | contig 11773 bp, 3 predicted proteins | sample S1TSphgellanicum_FD_89693 | JGI IMG/M metagenome (GOLD analysis project Ga0116227, IMG submission 89693) | Host-associated microbial communities from peat moss isolated from Minnesota, USA - S1T2_Fb - Sphagnum magellanicum MG | ecosystem: Host-associated > Plants > Peat moss > Unclassified... | reverse complement strand
GGTACTAACATATCTTCAATCTACCTATGTCTTTGATTACTTGCAACACTTATCTACCACATAGTTTCTAATATCTATCACACCACTATCTATGTTTCATCTACATCATAATCTTCAACAAAATTAATGTTAATTTTTAAAATGTACTTTTACATTTATGTTTCAAATATATTATGGAAACATTGGTATAAGTTTCAGATGAATCTAATGAATGTAGAATACCTGTAAACATTTAAAAAATAATGTAACCAATATTTTTGTTATTTAATGTTTTTATTAAAAACTGTTTTTGGGTATTTTATATTCATTTTATATACACATGGACATAATAGTACAATGTGACATTTTTTGGTTCCTAAAATTTTAATGTTGACTTGTAATTACTAATTTTGAAATTGTTCTTATTGAATATCTAATCCAATTATACCATTTCATCTTGCTTGACTAACCCAATACTTTTAAAACAAAACACCAAGGAGGTGAGGTTGGGTCCTAGTAAGGTGTTTGCACCCAAACCCTTGTGATTATATTCCATTGTTTCATTCATTATCATGGCTAAGCATGAGTATGACATGGACCCCATATACCTACATGGAACTTGATTTTCCAATTACATTTGCAATTACATTTGTGACTACCTAATAGATAGTTGTACAATCCCAAATGTCTTAACTACCTAACTTAACATACCTTAGTTTGCTAGCTAACTCCCTAGGTAAAATAATATGTAGGTAGGTAATGGGTGCTTACCTTACTTTACTTAGTTTAGCCTAGGTTAAGTATCTACCTACCTATCTAATTTAGCCTACTAAGCTAAGTATTTACCTACCTACCTACATAGGTAAAATAATAGGTAGGTATGTAATAAATGCCTATCCAACTACCTCATTTAGCCTCGTCTACCTTACCTTACTTAGCCCAAACTAATATTTAAGGTGCAAGTATAAGGACTTGAAGCTCTCACTTTCATGAGGATAAATTAAGTTCTTAACCATTGCACCACACCATTATAAGGTGACAAACTTTGTCAACTAATTTATTTCACATCTTGTTACATACATTAGTTATGTATGTGGTTAAGAAGGTAGGTAATATGTAGCTAGCTTGTAGATTTGTAGGATTGCTTACCTACCTTCGTGCATAGATCTACCTAGGTAAATGGCCTACCTAGCCTAGGTAGATGACATACCTACCTACCTTGGGTGGGTATTTAGTATTAAAACTCTACACTACGTATGTCAAACAAGGTATTTTGGGGGGGTATTAGGTGAGACATCTTTTTTTTTCACCCTATTATTACTTAATTTTCTAATATGCACATATTTAGGCCATGGTAAATTTAATTATAATTTTTGGTTTGCATCAAATTTTGATACATGTACATTCACAAAATAAGGAGTTGGGGGTGCACCCTTAGTAAGGAGTTCGGTGATTGTTTATTTTGAAAGATTATTGGTATGTATTGGGAATATTCCATTTGTAAGTTGCAAAAAGTCATAAGAAAGCTCTTTTGAATAAAAAATATGTTACATTATACTCTTATGTGAATATGTGTTTTAAGAGTCTTTCCAAAATTATGTCATTTTCAAGTCCTTTAAGAGTCATTTATGAGTTTTTTCAAATAGTAAAAACATTGTAAATCACTAGTTACAATGATTAATCAATGCTTTTGAGAATTCAAATTTTGTTAAATTTATTTCAAATTATTGCACATGTTTCCACAATATATTAAAAATATTATCATCAAAACATATGAAAGAAATGTGTAATATTAATATAATTTTTGACACAAAAACATGAAAAACAAAGCACTGGTTATAGTTCCTATGGTTCTTATCTTTGTGAATGTACCCATACCTTATATTTATTTAAGTTATTGGTTTTAGTACTTGATCAAGAAAAAAAAAAACATGATGGCTCCCATTTTTCAAGGGTTTGAAAGATGTAATCAAAAGAATACAACCATTTGCCCCCTAGGATGGATAAATTATAGTTCTTGCGAAACAAATAACATACAAATCTTATGATGTTTTGAGCCATCAACAATTCCACATCATTCAAGACAACCAAAAACAAAAGACAAATGATGAACATATGATTTTTTCTTCAAAAGTAAGTCATGTTTACACGTGTTGTAGTCAAGATTTTTGCATAGGTGGCATGTACATGAAATTAGTTCATTTACTAACCTATTAACATTTAATAGTTAAAAAATCTTTAATACATATGTTATAGTTTTTCTACAATTTTTTAAATATTGGGGACTAATGCATACCTTACATTAATTATAAACCAATTTATAATAAAACATAACCTTATTATAAAAATAGTGAAATTATAAATTTTACCTAACAACCAATATATGGCACCATATATTTTTACTCACATATTTAAGGAAAAAAAAGAGTGTCCCACCTAAACCTACCTACCTACTAACTAGGTAGATGGTTTACCTACCTACTTATTTATTTACACCTACCAACCTAGGTACATGGCTTGACTACTTACTTATTTATCTACCTACCTGTATAAACGACCCACCTAGCCTAACTTATCAAACCTACTAGGTCTACTTGTGAAACCTACTTAGCCTACCTAGTTAGGACTTAGTCTAGTTTAGCCTATTAGGCTTAACTAGCCTATTAGGCTTAACTAGCCTAGCTTGCATGGCCCTACCTATTTATGTAATAGTAGCCTACTCACCAATAAATGAACTTATACACTTTGAATTGCAATATTAGAAATGCCATGTGTCATCTATTCATTTGTGTATAGCTACGAAAGTAGTTTAGTTGTTAGCCATCGATGAATGTCACCAATAATGGATGACATATGCCCACTTTTCATCAATCTTTTCATCTAAACTTGTAGTAATCACAAATCGTAATTACATGTAGGACTAAAATCTAAATATGTCATAAAGTATGTAGTTGCATGTGCAACTACGAACACTTGCAACTATGGTGACACATAGGATTGTTACAATTGTAATTGTAGAATGAATTGATTTGAACATTAATCGCATGCTAGTCATAAACATAAGGTTGGAAATACACAAAATTTCTTTTTGAAAATTTTTCCATTGTCTTTTGTATGCTTGTTTCACATTCTCTAACAAAGATTTATGCAAGTTAAAAATTAGTTATAACTTATGAATCATTTGTTGTGTCATTAGTTTAATTAACATTAACCTATCATGCACTACTTCATTTAAATAGCAAGTTGGGGCTAAATTGTCACAAGTGAGTTTTGGTGTTTTGTTGGTCAACACCATGAATGGTGAATATTTGGTGTTGGTTTATATATTGCACCTATATCCAAACAAGATTTTGGGCAATTGTAAATCCCAACTTTCCACATTAGTAAAAGACATAATAAATAATCCATGCGTTAACATCTTGATCATCCTTTCAACCATGTTACATTATAGCCATCGTGGTGCAACAAATGATGTGTGATCTCATAGTTTTTGCACATGGTATCAAATTCTACTAGATCCATTCTCTTATTTTATTTATTAGAATGAATTTGGGCACACCAAATATGCATATAACTTGTCTCACCATTGCTTTCATTGATTTCATTTGATCATTTTAATTAAAGTTTTACTTTCATTAAACTACTTAATTCTAGCATGTAGTTTTTCAATGGTTGTTTATCTTTCCTTTGGTTTTTGCACAATTAAACCTCTGGAAAAAAATAAATCTTCCTACTAATGATATTTTAGGACCCAATTTTTGCACAATCTATTTAAGTCCTTGTGAGGGGAGGGGGTGGTCATTCTTCTTTAAATTAAAAAACTATGCAAGTAAAAATATAGGGTACCATATATTAGTTCTTAGATAAAAATTATAATTTAATTAATTTTATAATAGGTATGATTTAATCTTTAATATTAAAAAATGCTATAAATATTAAATATTATAGGTATAAACTATTAGTAGGTTCAATTAATAGGTTAGTAGGTGAACTAAAATCAATAGTTTGTTATATTAATAGAATTGATAGTTTGTATTTCATTTGCCTAACATAAAATGGAAATTGTGTGACATGAACATGGGTAACTTTCATTGATTTACATGTGTCAAAAATAGGTCTATGCATCCTTCAAAATATTGATGTGTTGGTTGCAAGCTATTGTTATTTTATTGCCTTGCAAAATCAACACCCTTGTGTTGAAAAGTCTATACACTAAAAAATTGCCATATGTGTTTTGATGGGCTCTTTGTATGCACCACTATATATGAACTAAAATAATACCTTTGGATGTTGGCGGATTTTTGTGCTTGGCATCATTAGTAATTTTCTTTTAATTACTCATGAAAGAAACTACATGAAGTGAAATTGGATTTTGTTCATTAGGAAATATTTGTTGGTGAGTCTTGAGTACTCATTTGCTCACTCCATGTGCAATACTTGTCTGATTTTCTAAAAGACATCACAATCTTGCAATGTGGCCATACAAATTGCAATGCACCTAGAATGTTAATTTCCCCCATTGATCTTTAATGAGTCATCAACTTTAGATACCTTACATGTGTTTTCCCATTATACATTGGCTTTAGTTTTGAAGGGAGAATGTACATTAATATGGTCTAGTGGTATTAATTAAGCTTCAATGATATAAGTTCACACATTGGGTTTTTTTTGTTTGTGAAAAATGTGAACCAATGGAAATCTATAAAAATGTTTTTGATAGTGTTATTCTCATCTATAAACTATGGCTATAAATATTATGCCAATATGTTCCAAATCTATATATAACAATGTTATAATATATATTTTTTGCATGATCAAATACCAAAGTCAATAATTTAAATAAATATAAGGTATCAAATTTCAATGCAAAAAGAAATTGTAATTAAATTTATGATGGCTTAAATATGTGCATATAAAAAAAATTAGTAATAATAGGGTGGGGAAAAAAAAGCACCCAAACAATACAATTTTTTTTTCTCAAAAGAACATTAGCTTACTTCAACTTTGACAAGACTTTGAAATAGATTTCAAAATCTTAACAAGACCACTTAAAAATTTCCATATGGTCCTATTAGTTCTAACTATGAACATTCACATCATGAATAAAGACCTTGAGGAATATGTTTGTCTAATCTTAAAAAACCTCCACCATAGTCCTTAGGAAAGTGCTAGTGGCATGTTTTAGCTTGAAAGGCATTACATTCCAATCATAAAGACTAGATTTGGTGTAATTGTTGTTTTGTGAACATTTTCAAGTGCTTTTGAGATTTGTTAAAATCCAAATTGCAAATCCAACACATTAAACCACATCATCCTAATTAAGGCAAAATGTCATCAATTAATGGCATGGAAAATTAGTCTCTTTTGGTTTGCATGTTGAGTGGCTTGTAATCCCACGAAAGTGCTTATTGACATTTTCTTCACTAGCAAACTCACCCTATAGGTATATTTTGAAACATTTTCCTTCATTTTTTCTAGTTTAATTAAGGCTTATGTTTGTTGATTCACTTTTGTTTCCTCCCAAAATAAGAGTCTTCTTATAATGGTTCTTCATGTAAGGAAATTTTTCATATTGATCACATGTTCACCAATGGTCTAACATTGCAATTCACCTTTGTGCCATGCAAAGAAACATTTTTAAATGTCCAACAAAATCCACAAATCCCTAATTTATTCTTCATTGGGACCATGATCCACCTTAATTTTCCTTGATATCTCATCCTAAACTAAGTGTTTTACTTTTTTACTTTTGTTTAGGCAACATCTTATTGGGTTGAAATGTGGAATACTTAAAGTGTTTCATTGTAGATGTTCCTCCTTTTTAACTAGTGCCCATTGAATCCAATTTGCATAGTCATCCTCTTTAGACATATGTTCCTCAAATAATTTGCCATGTTGATCGTATGGGATTAAATTGACCATTTGCATAGAAGTTTCTTCTTGTACCAACAAATTTGGTCTTTGGTCCTTTAGATCTTCACTATAGATGTTTTTGTTTGTAAGATCATGTTCCCATGTGGTTGATCATAATTTGTTTCATCTTTAAAATTTGTCATGGTTTTGTCAAAATAAACTTCACTTTTTAGACTTGTTGGATTTGTGGCCTCTCTTCCTAACCAAAATTCATTTGTTTTTACATGTCTTCCATTTGTAAATGCTATAATGTTCTATGGATGTTTTATTCCCAATTTTCTTGTGACACAATATAATGTTGAATAAAATGCATCATGTTCATTACAATGAATGGCAACATTTCAACATTGCACCAAGTCCATTACAAATTTGAATCACCCTTTTTTCAATATCCACTATTGCCCCTATTTTTGTGAAAAAAATCAACCCCAGTAAAAGATCACATGTATCTATATCCATAAACAAGAATACCATGTTGCATACAATGTTTCCAACCTTGATTGGAATGTCATCAAGCCTTCCTAGAATAGTAGTTGTGATACCTAAAGCTATTTTAAATATGTTTCATTGCTAATAACCAAATGCATGATCCCAAGTTCATGAACAATGTTAGTGAGGCCATCATTGACATTACAGAGACCCCAATATCGACAATGCCTTCAATTATGCCATTGTTGATTTCAACAAGTAAATGCATGGTCTTTTCTGTTATGTGCCATACTAAAATTCATAATTATTGGGGATGTAGCGATAAAAGAAATTTATGTTTTGGTTGTTTCTTCATTTCTACATCTTCTAGCCAATTTCATTAATCCTTCAAGGTACTTTCACTCCCCTAAAATTTTCATGATGTTTTCCATGGGAGTTAAGGAAATCTCCCCATTCATGAAATGCATCCAAATTTTGATCTTAAATTTTCATTTTCTATTGTAGAACTAAAATATTTGTTTCTATCAATTCCAACCTCATCATTTCTTTTGGATCCATTTTCCATTAGGTGGTTATATTTCTAGAATCTTGGCCCCATATGATAGATTATGATTATGGACTAATAAGACTTAATAATGCAATATCAAAATCTTAAAATGGGAATTTTTTTCCTATAAGGAAAGTTTCAATGCATCTTACTTTTAAACACCTTAAATTTTAATGTTGTACCATTTAAAAAAAAAAAATTTAGCCTATTATGGGATTTTTTTGAATCCAAATGTCAAGATTTTTTTCTATATGACCAAAAAATGACATTGGCTCAAAAGTCCATTATGAGTTCACTATTTTTTATGACTCATCCATAATTTTTTAATATGATTCCTAATAATGTCTAATTGTTATATGGATAGTTAAATAATTCACTATTACAAATCATGGTTTTTTAAGAAGTTTAAATTGATTAATTTGTCATTTTGACTAATAAACATGTACATTTTGACCAAAGACTAGGGGTTTAAATGACACATGTATTTTTTGAATGATCAACTTGATTATAATGGGTAATTTGATTATATCCATATAATCATGTTGTATAACTTAAGTCAAAATGGCCAATGGTCTTTAGTCAAATTGAACATTTAATCAAAATGGCCAATGATATTTAGTTCAAATGACCAATGGGCTTTAGTGAAATTGAACATTTAATCAAGATGACCAATGATATTTAAACAAAATGACCAATGGTTTTAGTCAAGTGAAACATTTAATGAAGATGGCCAATGATCTTTAATTAAATGTGACATGGTCTATTACCTTATGTATCTGCTTCTTACTTATTCACCCACCTATTTACTTAGTTAGGTATTTACCTACCTATTACCCACCCACCTACTTAATTTTTACCTACCTACTTACTTCTTATTTACTTACCTCCCTATTTATTTATATTTTTTCACCTACATACTTATTTACCCACCTACCTGCATATTACCTACGTCATACCTATCCACCCATTTACTTACTTAAGTTTAACCACTAGGTGTAACTATAAAGTGTAGCCATTAGATTTAGCCATTATGTTTAGCCATTAGATTTAGCCATTAAATTTAGCCACTAGGTTTACCAAAAGTTTAACCAAATTTTTATCATTAGGTTTAACTTGAATTTAACCATTAGGTTTAACCACTAGATTAGGCAATGGGCACTAGGTTTAACTTAAGTTGAATCATTACATTTGGCCATTAAGTATAACTTAAATTTATTCATTAGGTATAGCCACTAAATATAGCCTAAGTTTGGCCATTGTGTTAAACCATTAGATTACCCACTAAGTTTAACCTAGGTTTAACCATTATGTTTAGCCACAATTTAGTCATTATGTTTAATCATTAAATTTAACCATTAGTGTAATCACTATGTTTAGCCAAGGTTTAATTATTATGTTTAGCCATTAAGTTTATCCATAAAGTTTAACCAAATTAAGTTTATTAACTAGGTTTAGCCATTATGTTTAATTAAGGTTTAGTCATTATGTTTAGCCATTAGATTTAATCATTCGATTTAGCCAAAGTTTAATTATGAAATTTAGTCATTTGGTTAATCAATTAAGTTTAACCAAGGTTTAATCATTATGTTTAATTATTAAATTTAGTCAATAGGTTTAGCTAAAATTTAGTTGTGAAGTTTAACTAATAGGTTTAACCACTATCTTTAGTTAAGGTTTAGTCATTATGTTTAGTCACTACATTTAGTCATCAAATTTAGTCAAAGTTTAACCACTATGTTTAGTCATTAAATTTAATCACTAGGTTTAGCCAAAGTTTAATTATTAGGTTTATCAATTAGGTTTTGCCATTAAATCTAATCACTAGGTTTAACCAAGGTTTAACCATTATGTTTAACCACTAAGTTTAACCATTATATTTAGCCATTAATTGTCACCTAGGTCTAACCACTATGTTTAGTAAAGTGAAATAAACATGTGAAATTAAAAATTTAACAAAAATCGAATACCTTTGATAATGTAGTTCATTGATAAGGACTTGGTTTATCATTGTGAAGGTTTGGGGTTTAATTTTTAATATTTATAACCTATATACATGTTTAAAGGGTTAGGGTAGGTAGGTTAGGTTAGGTTAGGTTAAGTTAGGAATGTTAGATAAATTAAACTAAATCAGGTAGGTTAACTAGGCTACCACCTACCTACTTGCCTTTTTACGACTTAGCTAAACTTATATACAAACTACTTACCTACTTAGACCTATTTACATTAAAAATGATTTTTGGTAATAATCTAGAAAAAAATTGGGTAGAAACTTGACTAGTGAAGTGGTCCACTATCCAATTGTCAAAATGATTAATCAAATAGTCCAATAGTCTGTCGGTCAAAAAGACCACCTTAATCATGTAGAACAACTTCAAAATGATTTGTCCAAATTAACAAGATGGTTTTTTTGACACCTATCCAAATGGGGTTATTTTTTATTAGATTTTTTCATCAAAATAACTTGTTTTTGTAGTAGTGATTGATAATGTTAATGTGAAATATGACTTTACATTTTAAGTTCATCTACATTTAAAAAAAGCTACGATTATGACAATCCGAATAATCCTCTTAACTATGCTTTCACCCAACCCAAAACACATCAATATATGATTTTCAAGCACAAGAAGAAATCTTGGGTGAAAAAATTACCACCCATTGGGACTACTTGTCCAATTTGGCCATTATTTGACTTATTATTGTCATGCACACATAGCAAATGCAATTGTTTACTAGTTATTTGTGCATAATTTCCATAGCGAAAAAAACGATTATGTTGTTCATTGGCAATGAAATTTTTCTTCCATTTTGGATTTTATAATATTGAAAATTCTTTTGACATGGAAAGTATCTTAGCTTTAGATTACATGCAAGAGTAGTGAAATTGTTTAATTAGTCTTTTAAAAATTATTCAGCTATTAACATCTAACATAAGTTGAATCAAGGTTTGATAACAAGTTGACAATGTTATTAACAAGTTGCACCTTGCATTTACATAAGAAAAAATTTTGTGATTTTCCACCCACACAAATTGCAACTTTTGTTTAATTTGGTTACATTTTTTTTACATTTGGTCATCTTAAGTTTGCAAGTGGCTTGTTGTAATGGTGAATGGTCAATATTGTTCATAGTTGTAAACATTCATTACATTGCTCATTTATGAATATAATTTGAACCCTATTTTAAATTTTAATAATTTCAAATTGTTGATGTGAAAATTAAGGTAGCCTTTAACTTAATACCCATTACATTATAATGGGTTCATGATTTTTTGGACATCTCTTTAACTATTAACATAGTACATGAATTGAACCATACACTTTTATCACATTGAAACCATAGCTCATGAGTTGCATTTTACATTTACCACAATTTATTAAAACACATGCAATAATTTTAGATTTCACATCTTTTGAATTGTTGTACTCTTTAATTGGATTTAACAACAAATTGCCAAATAATTTTGACTTTAACACTTGGTATTTTAATTTTGAAAATTTTGACAGGTAATGGTTATAAATAATAATAACCACATTTTATTTAAGTTTGTGGGATAGTCTAGTATGTCTAGATTGTTTTAGATTTAAGTTCTTGAATTTTAAGGTCTACGGTTCAAACTTAATAGTCAAAATCTTGTAGGTTTTTAATTTTATAAAAATTTCAGTAGAAATAACAAATATTTTTTCAAAAATTCAATAAAACAAAATTTTAAAATTTATGTTGAAATCATTCAAGTATTACAGTATCAACATTTGCACATGAGTTGAATCATTCACTTTGAATGTGCGAAATCCATTATTCATTAATTACATTTTGCATTCATCACAATTTCTTGAAATACGTGTAAAAAATTGGCATGTCTCACATTTATGTTTGAATTAGTGATTAGGTTAGAATGTTCATACATGCAAAGTCTAGTCCCATTTAAACTTCTGTATTATAAAATTTTAATGTTTCAACTTGTATATTTACATAAATTAAAATATATATTTTTCCCTAGTTTATTTTATGCTTCATGGAAATGTTTTTAATTACAAATTTTCATGATGCCACACCAACAAAACCTCAAAAATAATCCCTGATTTTTTTCTCAAATTTTTCTCTTGATGTATGAAAAATACAAATCCTAGTTATATTTGTCTTTTAATTAAAATTTTGAGTCATTTTCTTGTATTTATTTTCATTTTTTTCCATGATTTAAATTTAAAGAAAAGTTGTTTGGTTACAAGATTATCTCTAAATAGTAAATATTTAGAGATAAAAATTAAAAAATTAAATTTAAAAAGTCTTTTTTCCTATTGATGTAAGTTTAAAATAAGTTCGATGTTGGAATTATTTATGGGTTTAACGTTGGAGTTATTACAATTATTCATTATAACATTGTTTTTATTCTTTTAATTTGTGATTTCAAAATTTCATAAAAGTTCCTTGTTTGCATTGTTCCCAAGGGAGCATCACAAAATGGTGGAGGTTTAAACCACGTGCATCAAATAAGATGTTTTCTAGCAAGTATTAGGTCATTATTTAACCTAATTTTTTTCACCTTATTATTACTCAATTTTTTAATATAAAATATTTAAGCCACCCTATATTATTTATAATTCATAATTTGCAATTACTAGTTATCATATAACAATTATTATTTTTGAATAAATAGTACCATATTTTTAAAGCAATTAAATTATATATTTTTAACCAAAAAAAAAAAACACCTGAAATTTTTACTCATGTATTTTTTAAAAAAAAATAATGATTTATTTTCTTAATATTTTTCCTTGAATTTTCATCAATTTAAAAGAATTTCCCCAAAAAGAATCATCAATTTGCAAAAATTTACCACCAAAGACAAAACACAAAATAATGTTGAAGGGGGCGAAGACGGGGGGGGGGGGGGGGAGGAAAAAGGGG
>Ga0116227_10014782_pt1 | contig 11773 bp, 10 predicted proteins | sample S1TSphgellanicum_FD_89693 | JGI IMG/M metagenome (GOLD analysis project Ga0116227, IMG submission 89693) | Host-associated microbial communities from peat moss isolated from Minnesota, USA - S1T2_Fb - Sphagnum magellanicum MG | ecosystem: Host-associated > Plants > Peat moss > Unclassified... | reverse complement strand
AGTCCCTTAACTAAATTGCCAATGAGTGATACTATTGGTAGATATTTCAAAGCAGAGCACACTTCTATGATGCTTATTGCTATTATTTTAATTACAGTAGGTAATGCTAAATCAAAAAAAGTGACTGATGCTGTTGCAAAACACCGCACCATTGCTATTTTCTTTGGCCTGGCATTGGTTATTATTATCGTATCAATCTTAATGATGACTAAAAGTGTTCCGGGCAGATCATTTTTCGGGGTTTCTTAGTTGGTTTTAACCGCAAAGAGAGCAAGGTTTTCGCAAAGTGGCGCAAAGGTTTTTTACCACCGAGCGCACAAAGATTTTTACAGAGAACATAGAGGCGAAGTAAAAAACTTGGTGTAAGCTAAGCCTTTACTTCGTGATCTCTGTGGTTAAACATTTTAAACTTGGTGTTCCTTGTGGTTAAATGTTATCATGCTTAATGATCTTGGTGAACTTCATTGTTAAATCTATTTTTAATTTATTTTCATAAAAATTTCCATTTTTCAAAATTCTTTATATTTTTGCTCCTCATGATCAGCAATATACATACATGGCTTTGGCAAAGTAATTCGAAAACGGATTGCGCTGGCTGCGTATGAGAAAAATATAGTTTATCAACCTAAACCTTAAAAGAACCATTAAAGCCCGGCGTAGAACCACACGCCGGGCTTTTACTTTTTTAAAAAAATATAAAGAGGAGATTGCTTCCTTGTATTTCCTCACAATGAAAAAAGAACATGTATAAAATTAATACCACTTATAAAAAAATGCTTGCTGATACCACAACGCCTGTGAGCATTTATTTGCGCTTACGCGATGTATATCCGAATAGTATATTACTAGAAAGTTCTGATTATCATAGTCGGGAGAACTCAATGAGTTTTGTTTGTGCAGATCCAATGGCCGGAATCATTTTGAAAGGATCAAGGTTAGAAACTTATTTTCCTGATGGATCTGTTGAAATAAAGGAAAGTAAAAACCTCATTGAGGAAATAGCCGATTTTAAGGATAAATTTAAAGAAACAGAATTGCCTGAGATTAAATTTATTTCAAGTGGTTTATTCGGTTATTTTACCTGGAATGCGGTGCAGCATTTTGAAGATATTAAATTTGTTTCTGAAACTCCGGAGAGAGAAGAGATTCCGGAAATGCAGTATCATTTGTATCGCTATCTAATTGCAATTGATCATTTTAAAAATGAAATTACACTCTTCAAAAATACTTTTGAAGGGGAGGAGGAGAGCGGCCTTGAAAAAATGGAATACCTCATCCAAAATAAAAATTACCCTGAATATAAGTTTAAGATCAGAGGTGAAGAATCATCTAACTTAACTGATGAGGGCTTTATGAGTTTAGTTGAAAAACTTCAGAAGCATATTTTTCGGGGGGATGTATTTCAGATTGTTCCTTCGCGTGCATTTAAGCAAGCTTTCTCTGGTGATGAGTTTAATGTTTACCGCTGCCTGCGTTCCATCAATCCATCGCCTTATTTATTTTATTTTGATTATGGCAATTTCAAGCTTTTTGGCTCATCACCTGAAGCACAAATTACCATCAAAAACAATGCTGCAAATATTTTTCCAATTGCCGGTACTTTTAAACGAAGTGGAAACGATATTGAAGATGCGGAACAAGCGAGAAAATTAGAGCAGGATCCAAAAGAAAGTGCAGAACATGTAATGCTGGTTGATTTAGCTCGGAACGATTTAAGCAGGCATTGTAACCGGGTAGAGGTAAAATCATTTAAGGAAGTTCAATATTATTCACATTTAATTCACCTGGTGAGTAAGGTAACCGGGCAATTGCAGGAAAATGTGAGTGCATTTAAGGTTGTTGCAGATACGTATCCGGCCGGAACATTAAGTGGTGCCCCAAAATACAAGGCCATGCAACTCATTGATGAAAATGAGAAATTAGGACGGAATTTTTATGCTGGTGCCATTGGGTTTATGGGTTTTAAAGAAGATTTTAACCATGCCATTATGATCAGAACTTTTATGAGCAAAAACAATGAACTACATTACCGCGCAGGTGCTGGCATTGTAGCTGATTCTGTTCCTGAAATGGAAATGCAGGAAGTGAATAATAAAATTGCAGCATTGCGTAAAGCGGTGCAGATGGCAGAGGGGATTTAACTGAAGGAGAAAATGATAAGTTCACCAGAAAGCTGTAAAAACATAGATGAGATCCGATCTGTAATTGATGCTATCGATTTACAGGTTATTCAATTGATTGGAAAAAGATTTAAATATGTAAAGGCTGCTTCTAAATTTAAATTAAACGAAGAGGCTGTTAAAGCTCCTGAAAGATTTAAAAATATGCTTTTAAAAAGACGGGATTGGGCAAGCATAGAAGGTTTGAATCCTGATGTTATTGAAAAAGTATACAGAGATCTGGTAAACTATTTTATCAGTGAGGAAATAAAAAATTGGAATACCGAAAATGGAAACAAATAATAAAGTTCTGGTAATTGATAACTACGATAGTTTCACTTACAATCTGGTTCACTTAATTAACGAAGTTGGTTATGAAGCCGAAGTTTGGAGAAACGATAAATTCGATTTAGCAGATGTAGATAAATATAATAAAATTTTACTTTCACCAGGTCCGGGAATCCCAGAAGAGGCGGGTTTATTACTCGATGTAATTAAAACCTATGCACCTACGAAAAGTATTTTTGGCGTCTGTTTAGGGCAGCAGGCTATAGCTGAGGCCTTTGGTGGTACACTGTTAAACTTGGGCAGACCAATGCATGGTATAGCAACACCTGTAACGGTTGTAGATGGTGATGAACCTTTATTTTGGGAATGTCCGCAAACGATTAATGTTGGCCGCTACCACAGTTGGGTGGTAAACAAAGAAAACTTTCCGTCGTGTTTAAAAATTACGGCGAGAGACCATAAAAGTGAAATAATGGCGTTAAGACATGAAACACTAGATGTTCGTGGGGTGCAGTTTCATCCGGAAAGTGTGTTAACTGAACATGGCAAACAAATGATGGAGAATTGGTTAACTTCTTAAACATATCTTCATTGTGAAGCACGAAGCAATGACAACGAATAGATAATCATGAATATTTTAGATAAAATCGTATTAAGAAAAAAAGAAGAGGTTGCTGATGCAAAGCAATTGATTTCTATACAGGATTTGGAGAAAGCGGATCACTTTAAAAGAACGCCTTATTCTTTTAAAGATTTTTTGCTGGCTGAAGATCGAACAGGTATTATTTCAGAATTTAAGCGTCGCTCACCATCCAAAGGTTTAATTAATGGTACCGCTGATGTGGCCGAGGTAACAAAGGCCTACAATGAAGCTGGAGCTTCTGCACTTTCTGTGCTAACTGATGTAGATTTCTTCGGAGGTAAAACCGATGATATTTTAGCGGCCAGGGCTGCGAATAATATCCCCATCTTACGAAAGGATTTTATGATTGATGAATATCAGATTTTGGAAGCCAAAGCCTGGGGCGCAGATATCATACTTTTAATTGCTGCCATTTTAACCCCAAAACAAATTAATGATTTCGGCAAATTTGCACATGATCTGGGTTTAAACGTGTTATTGGAAGTGCATAATCTTGAAGAATTGGAAAGAAGTATTTCTCCTAATCTGGATGCAATTGGTGTAAATAACCGCAACCTGGCAGATTTTACCGTTAATATTCAAACTTCTTTTGATTTGGTGAATGAAATTCCTTCGGAGTTTTTGAAAATTTCTGAAAGTGCTATCAGCGATCCAAAAATAATTAAAGACTTAAAGAACGCTGGCTTTAACGGCTTTTTAATTGGTGAAAACTTTATGAAAACGAATGATCCGGGAGCAGCAATAAAGGATTTTGTAGCGCAAATTTAGAAATCTTCATCGGATGAATACTAGTAAGTGCGCTATATTCATCCGATGAAGATGACGCAAACAATCGCTAAAGCTTGTTGTTAATTTAGAGAACCTCGGTTCAAATTAACCAACAAATTTTTATGCAATATCTTGACTATATTTTCGGTTACCCTATTCCTGTTTTCGTTAAGAATTTAATTGTTGGTATTGTTGCCATATTATTGGGCATACTCATCAAATTCATTATTCACAAAATCTTTATTTTACTTTCACGCTGGTGGGATTCTATTATTATAAAATCGACCATTAAGCATCTGCGTAATCCCATCGCTGTTTTTATACCGCTGTTGTGCCTTAATTCTTCACTGGATTTAATGATAATGCCCACTTCGCTACGGATACATATAGATAAAACCTTAGAAATAGCATTAACGGCAACCTTTGCGCTCATACTGATCAGGTTGATTAATGTACTTGAAGACTTTTTGTTTTTAAAATACGATCTTAACAAGGAGAATAATTTAAAGGAAAGAAAGATTCGTACGCAATTACAATTTATCAGGAAATTTATTGTTTCGCTAATCATTATCGTCACCGCTGCTATTATTTTATTGAGTTTTGAAAGTATGCGTAAAATAGGTGCAGGCTTACTTACCGGGGTGGGTATTGGTGGAATTATTATTGGTTTTGCTGCTCAGAAGTCACTGGGAAATTTGCTGGCAGGTTTCCAGATTGCCTTTACTCAACCCATACGCATTGATGATGTGTTAATTGTAGAAGGCGAATGGGGGAGAGTAGAAGAAATCACACTCACTTATGTTGTGGTGAGTATCTGGGATCAGCGAAGGTTGATTTTACCCATTACCTATTTTATAGAAAAACCTTTTCAAAACTGGACCCGTGTATCAGCAGATTTGCTTGGAACGGTTTTTCTATATATGGATTATACCATTCCAATTGAACCACTACGGCAAGAACTGACCAGGCTTTTAACCAGCAATCCGCTGTGGGATAAAAGGGTAAATGTGGTGCAGGTAACGGATACCAATAAAGATGGTTCCATCGAAATCAGGTTTTTAATGAGTGCATCAAATTCCTCAAGGGCTTTCGATTTGCGCTGTAACGTAAGGGAAGCGATGATTACTTTCATTCAAAATAATTACCCGGAAAGCCTTCCGAAAACAAGGTTGGAGTACAAAGATAAATTTGCAGGTTTGTAATTTTACCATCTAAGACACCTTTGGATAACGAAGATGTCTTAGGTAGTAAAAATTATTTGAACATGCTTTTCAGTTTATCTGGTTGCTTACTTATATCTCCATTTTACTTTAGAAATATTTGACAGCTTTTAATTTATACCTAAGAAACCTTTGCGTTAACTTAGGTGGTAAAAAATTATTTAAACATTCCTTTCAATTTTGCTAATTTTTCCTGCAAATCACCATCAGCATCTTTTTTTTCTTGCTTTGGTTTGAAAGTTGATTTTCCTGCCTGAGGCTTAAAATCTTGTTTTGGCTTTTGCTCTTTAGACTTCGGACTCCTGACTTCAGACTTTTGACCAACCTCAGTTTTCATCGATAAGGAAATGCGTTTGCGGGCTGTATCAACCTCCATTACAGTTACTTCTACTTTTTGATGAACTTTAACAATATCATTTGGATTAGCCACAAAACGATTCGCTAATTGACTGGTATGCACCAAGCCATCCTGGTGGACGCCAATATCTACAAATGCGCCGAAATTAGTAATGTTGGTTACAATTCCTGGTAACTTCATGCCTACTCTTAAATCGGCAATTTCATTTACCCCTTCAGTAAAGCTGAAAGCCTCAAACTGCTCTCTTGGGTCGCGACCTGGTTTAGCCAATTCCTTTAAGATATCATTCAAGGTGGGTAAACCGATTTCATCCGTAACATATTGTTGTGGCTTAATCTGCTTTTGCAATTGCGGATCTTTCATTAATGCCGAAACCGAAGTACCTAAATCTTTAGCCATTTGATCTACAACCGCATAACGTTCAGGGTGAACACCACTAGTATCTAAAACATTTTCGGCGTTGCGAATACGTAAGAAACCCGCTGCTTGTTCATAAGCTTTATCGCCCAAACGGGGAACTTTTTTCAAGCTTGCCCGATTTTTAAAAGCACCATTTGTGTTCCTATAATCTACAATATTTTGCGCCAGTGTTGGTCCGAGGCCAGAAACATAAGCCAAAATTTGTTTTGATGCTGTATTTAATTCCACACCAACAGCATTTACAGCACTAATTACGGTATCATCTAAGCTGGCTTGCAGCTTGCTCTGGTCTACATCATGCTGATACTGGCCTACACCAATTGATTTTGGATCGATCTTTACCAATTCAGCTAATGGATCCATCAAGCGGCGACCAATAGAAACCGCTCCCCGAACTGTAATGTCTTGGGTAGGGAACTCTTCTCTTGCCACTTCTGATGCAGAGTAAATAGATGCGCCGCTTTCATTGACCATTACAATGGTAGCATTTGGGATATTTAAACCACGAATAAATGATTCTGTTTCTCTACCTGCCGTTCCATTACCGATAGCAATGGCTTCAATATGATGTTTTTCGCAAAGCTGTTTGATGGTGGCTTCTGCATTTTTTACATTGCCTTGTCCGGTGTGCGGATAAATGGCCGTGTTTTCTAAAAGCTGACCTTGTTTATCCAAACACACTACCTTACAGCCGGTACGAAAACCTGGGTCGATGGCCAATACATTTTTTTGTCCCATTGGGGCAGCCAACAAAAGTTGACGTGCATTTTCCGCAAAAACTTTAATGGCTTCTTCATCGGCTTTTTGTTTAGTTAGCACCCGAAGTTCAGTTTCCATGGCTGGTTCCAGCAATCTTTTATAACCATCTTCTAATGCTTGCTGAACTTGTTTCGATGCGGTATTTTTGCCAGTTACAAATTGATTCTCCAGGATAACTAAAGCATCTTCAGCTGGAGGTAAAGCATCTAACCTTAAAATTGACTCTTTTTCTCCCCGGCGCATGGCTAACACCCGATGTGAAGCAGCAGTTTTAACAGGTTCATTCCATTCGAAATAATCTTTGTATTTAATGCCTTCCTCTTCTTTCCCTTTAATCACTTCTGCTTTAAATACCGCTTTTTCCTGAAAATAAGAACGCATTTTAGTTCTGGCTTCCACATTTTCCGAAATCATTTCAGCTATAATATCTCTTGCTCCGGCCAGGGCTTCATCCAGTGTATTTACACCTTTTTCCGCATCAATAAATTTGTTGGCTTCAGCATCCAGATCGAAATGTTCCTGATCAAAAATTTGCAAAGCCAAAGGTTCCAAACCTTTTTCTCTGGCCACTGAAGCACGAGTTTTGCGCTTCGGTTTAAAAGGAAGATAGATGTCTTCTAAAAGTGAAATGGTTTCTGCTTCATTAATTTTTTTCTCCAGTTCCGGTGTTAGCTTTCCGAGTTCCGTCATTGATTTTAAAATCGCTTCACGGCGCTTATCCAGATCACGTAATTGCAATGCCCTGTCACGGATAGCGGCAACTTCAACTTCATCCAAGCTTCCTGTTAATTCTTTCCGGTATCGGGAAATGAAAGGTACAGTGGCACCTTCATCTAATAAATTTAACGTAGCGGTTACTTGTTTTTCTGCGATTTTTAATTCAGCAGCTATTATTTTATGATGAGCTAACATATTCTTTTTTAAAATTTAAAGGGAGCAAAGCTAGTCAGGATTTGCGGGATTTAAGGATTTTTAAGATCAAGTTTTCCACCGAAAAGTGTGGGAAAATTTTTAGAATACTTATCTTTTTTGATTTAAAAAGCAACTGAAATACATCATCATAGTTGGTCTCGTTTTTTAGAGATCTTTCTTACGATTGTTTTTAGGCCTATATGATAAGAATACTTTGGCGTAACCTTAATGAAAAATGGTCTGTGAGACACAGACCATTAATGATTTAATACAATAAAAATATAGTAGGCTTTTTATGAAGATCTATTTCTTCTTTCCGCCAGTTGTAAACGCTTTGAGTTTTAATATATTCATCTTCTGAAGTTAAATTGCTTGCTACGCAAACCTGTGTATTTGGTTTACAGCTTTTTAATACCTCTTCAAATAATTGATTATTGCGAAAGGGTGTTTCGATAAAGATTTGCGTTTGCTTATAGCGACTGGCAGATAAATCTAAATCTTTAATGCGCTTGGTGCGTTGTTCTTTATCAATTGGTAAATATCCCCAGAAAGCAAAACTCTGGCCGTTAAAACCCGAAGCCATTAAAGCCAATAGAATTGAGCTTGGACCAACCAATGGCACCACTTTAATTCCACGTTTATGTGCTTCGGCCACAATATCTGCGCCCGGGTCTGCAATGCCTGGGCAACCTGCTTCACTCATCAGGCCAACATCTTTCCCTGCAACGAGCTCTACAAAAAACTGGCCTAAATCGGTACGGTTATGTTTTCCGTAATCATGAACGATTAAATCTTTTTGAGGTGTTTTTAAGCCAGCTTCTTTTAAAAACCGACGGGCCGTTTTACTATTTTCAACAATATAAGTGTCAATTTGGTTAATGGTGTCAACCAAAAAAGGAGTAAAGGTTTTATGTGCTGCCTCTTCTGCCAGAGGAACAGGAATAAGATATAATGTGCCGTTTTGCATAGCACAAAAATACTTACAATAAATAGGATTTAAGTTCTAAAATTTGCGATGCCTGCCGTATAATCTTTTTTGTAAACAATGGTGTAGCAAATTTTATTTCAAAATGACTGGTTTTCAGCACAATTATGTCAGGTGTAAAACGTTAAATAAGTGTTAAATATGGTCTTAATATTCATATTTCAAAGAAAATAGGGAAACTATGCTAGCATATTAAACCATGAGCGTTTTTGGTGCTCTAATTGATACACACAAGTTAGGTTATTAAATAAACACACAAATGAAAACACTGAAAAAATCGGCAATTGTGCTGGGGCTTTTCACGCTCCTCGCCGGAACCACCACCTTAGTCAGGGCACAGGACTATCAAAATGATTACCAGAATGAGGGTTACAGCACTGGTAACGTTTCTTTGCAAACCTTTTACGATGAACTTACACCTTATGGAACCTGGATTCAGGATCCGCAATATGGTTATGTATGGCGTCCGGATGTAGATCAAAATGAATTCCGTCCATATTATACCAATGGACGCTGGGCGATGACAGAATATGGTAATACCTGGGTTTCCAATTATGATTGGGGATGGGCACCTTTCCACTATGGCCGCTGGGTAATTAACAGCTATCGCCAGTGGATTTGGTTACCTGATACCAATTGGGGGCCGGCATGGGTAGATTGGAGAAGTGGTGATGGCTATTATGGCTGGGCACCTATGGCACCTAGCATTAATATTAATTTAAGCTTTGGACGTAGGTATTCAGTACCAGAATTTTGCTGGAACTTTATTCCACAACGCAATATCTATATAAATACTTTTCCGAGATATGATTATGGCAGAAATAACGTGTACATCCGTAACACTACCATCATTAATAATACTTATGTTTATAATAGAAGAAGTTATTACGGTGGTCCAAGGGTGGAAGACATCAGACGTGCCACTAATCGTGACGTAACTGTTTATCGCTTTGATCAAAGCAGCAGACCAGGAGCTAGTAGAATTGGTGGCAGGGAAGTGTCGATTTACAGACCAAGACCAGAGCGTAATGCTGTAGATAACCGCAACGCTGCACCAAGAAGATTTGAACAAGGAAATGCAGGAATTGGTCGTGGCGGAAGAAATGAAGGATTGGTTAATCGCGATCAACGTGGTGGAACGAACAATGACCAAAATGGGAATAACCGTGTTGGGGTAAACAATGATAATCGCAATGTAAGGCCAAACAGAGGTAATGATGCTGGCCAGGGCAATACGGTTAATCAACCCAATAGAGGTGAAGCTTATGATCGAAATGCCAATGGCAGAATCGGGCGTGGAAATACTAATGGAATTGATCAAAGAAATGCGCAGGAAAACATAAGCAGAGGTCAAGTTCAACAGCAAACAGATCAAATCCGTCAGCAACGTGCGCAACAAGATCGCATGAATATGGATCAGCAACGTGCTCAACGTGATATTCAGGTTCAGCAACAACGCGGTCAGCTTGAACAGCAGCAGCGTTCACAACAAATGGAACAACAAAGAGCTCAACGCAATGAGCAAATGCAGCAACAACGTTCACAGCAGGTAGAACAGCAAAGAAATCAGCAGTTACAGGCGCAGCAACAAGAAAGGGCTCAACGTAATGAGCAGATGCAGCAACAACGTTCACAGCAGATGGAACAGCAAAGAGCTCAGCGTAATGAGCAAATGCAGCAACAACGTAATCAACAGATGGAACAACAACGTTCGCAGCAAATGCAACAAAGACAGGAGCAAAGAAGAACAGAGTCTGCTCCGCAACAACAACAACAACAAAGAGGAGGTGGTGAAAGAAGTGGTGGTGAAGGAGGAAGACCATCCAGAGGAGGTAGAGGATAAAATTATAAGGTCCCGATTTTCATCGGGACCTTTTTTATACTTACTGGCCGGCTGCTAATTTTAGATTACTCAAGTCAGTACCTTTATAGGTAGTTTCTGCATTAGGAAATCGATTTTCCGGGTCTAACAAAAAAGTTTCTATTCCAAGTTCAAGGCCAAATTTAATTTCCGAATCGGCATCATCGCCAATAATTAAAATTTCTGCTTTATTTAATTTATGTTGGTCTATCAGTTTTTGAAAGGCCTCTTTTTTATTAGAAACGGTTACATCTACCACACATACTTCTTCAAAATCATTGGCAATTCCAAGCATTTTTACCTTCGAGGTTTGCTGCTTGTAAAAGCCAGCCGTTACTATAAATTTTCTTCCCTTTAATGCTTTTATCAAATGATAATCATCTGAAGGTTTTAAGGGTTTGGTTACTTCCCTTGAATTTAAAAATGCAATAATATTTTCCATGGCTTCGGGCCTGAAACCGTATTTCTCTGCCACCTTTTGGAATGGAGTGCGTAGCATTTCGTTTTTTGCCGCCTGATATTGTGCTGCGGAAATGCCCAGATGCTGCTCGTCCAGAAATTGGTACAAAGCACTCATCAACTGTTCTTCGTTAGGTTTGGTAAAGTATATGGTATTGTCCAGGTCTATAAAAAATATCTGCTTCATTGTGGATTGGTTTTTGTAAGATAAAAAAAATAAAACACCTTATCGTTAAATATGTTTAATTAGATAAATAACTAAAACCATGAAAAAAGAGACGAAAATCATAGTAGGCGTGTTAGCAGGAGCAGCATTAGGCGCAACAATCGCATTGGCATTATCTTCAGATTCTTCTAACGATCTTAAAGGTAAATTATCAGACTTTTTTGCTGATCTATTAGATGCTTCAAAAGATAAATTAGCAGGTTTAGCCGATAGAGCATCAGATGTGGCTGACAAGGTGAAAGATAAAATATCAGAAGTAAAAGCTTAATATTAAAATGCCGGATATTCCGGCATTTTCTTTTTGTATTTCTAACCACACCTTAATGAAGATTGCCTTTCATGGTGCTGCCCGTACGGTTACAGGTAGTAAACACCTCATTACATTAGATAATAATACCCAAATACTATTAGATTGCGGCCTGTTCCAGGGAATGGGGCATGTAACTGAAAGGCTAAATGACTTTTTTGGTTTCGATGTTAAATCAGTTAATTATGTAATTCTATCTCATGCACATATAGACCATTGTGGCTTATTACCTAAACTGGTAGCAGATGGCTTTAATGGAAAGATTTTCTGTACGGCTGCTACAATGGATTTAGGACGAATTTTAATGATGGATTCTGCTAAAATTCAAATGCAGGATGCTGAATTTTCTAATCGCCATCGCCGGGAAGGGGAAGAAATGGAAGAAGCACTTTATACGGATGAAGATGT
>Ga0116227_10014780_pt1 | contig 11775 bp, 13 predicted proteins | sample S1TSphgellanicum_FD_89693 | JGI IMG/M metagenome (GOLD analysis project Ga0116227, IMG submission 89693) | Host-associated microbial communities from peat moss isolated from Minnesota, USA - S1T2_Fb - Sphagnum magellanicum MG | ecosystem: Host-associated > Plants > Peat moss > Unclassified... | reverse complement strand
TGGAGGAATTGGAATGTGTCTTTGGTGTTGATGGAAAGATCTTGATGAGTAGGATTTAATGGAATTTATTTGGTAAGATTTGGATTCAGAAACGTGGGAGATATTGATTTTTAAAGTGATTTCCGGCGCTGAAAATTCCAAATAAATTCCAAAAAATGAGGTTTTGGAAGGAAAAATCAGTTGAGGACACAGTAACACTCGGGCCAACGGCACGGGCCACACTAGTTGATACAGTGTTTACATCTGGGGGGATTTCCATTATTGTACTGCAGTTGTCTTCCCTCTGCTATTTGCTTTGATCTTTGGGGTTAAAGTGTTTTGGAATTCGATTTCCATCTTTGTTTTTGTTTGCAAAGATCTGCCAATATATTTCTAGTGTTATGGGATGACTAATTTAAAAAGAGAATCTTGTGTCGGCAAATTGTTCTTTCTATTTTCTGAGCAATCTTCGATCTTTACTGGATCGTTCAGTCTGTCTAAAATCTGTGCCAGGATCTTTGTCTTGGATAAGAGTGTGTCCACACCACACACCAGACCGGTAAACAACTCCTTTATTTAGGAATAGAATTCCGGTTGCAGGATCACTGTCCTCACCCACAAAATGTCATAAAAGTCTTTTTAAACACTCAAAGATCACTTATGTCTTTACATCTGGATGAGTAATAGTCACTGTTCAAATCGACAGTAGAAAAAAAGCTTTTAAAGAGGTTGAAATGACCACTGCAAAATGGAACATCAAGAATCAATACCTTAGAACAGCAGGATTTGAGCTATCCTGCTGCAAGATTTAACGAAAAGGGGTGTTTGCCAGCGTGGGGTGGAGATGTTCTAAAGCCCTTGGAAGTGGGATGCATTATCAGAACGGGGACAGCACTCAGCTACCACCTCACCCAGCCCCTTCTTCTCGGAATGCCCTCATCCTAGGGCATTATGTTTACAGGTATAAATTTTCTTGGCTCTGCTTTCAATGAATTGAATTGCTGTCTATTGAAATTGTGATATTATTTTTTGTATTTTTTTAATTAGCGCTTTTGTTAGAGAATCATATGTTTACTACATAAAGAAATCCATCACTTATTCTGAACAAATTCCTGTGTCTATATCTTTCCACTCCATAAGGCCCTCACATGGGAGCATTACCAGAATGGGGCTGGGTACAGAGCATAACCAGAATTTGGGACACCCAGTGCAGGGTCCCTTATTACAGTTATGCTTACAGTTATGCTCCCATCCTCACGCCTAAGAGTGGTGATCAGTATGGGACCCTCCCCAAATGTTGTCACATCCAAGTTTAGTTATTTACTTCTTTTTTTTTTTTTTCCGATCCCACCTATAAAATTAAAAGTGAGACTACTAAGAGCAACCCACTTGGACCAATCAAATTATCTAGCCAATCAACAGCAAGTTTCAGGTTTTGTTTTGCCTATTTACCAGCCTCTACGTCTTGTGGAAAAATGCTGGGCCAAAACCATTGTGCAGAGCCAAACTGGCATGTTTTGACTTTTTTTCATCCAATTTTCTTTTGCATGGCCACGTATCAAGTACTGTGAAGCTGTTCTTAACCTGGGGACTCTTTTTCATTTTGTGTTCTTCTTCTAAATTCCTCTTCTTCTGCTTCTTCCCCTTATGAAGGCTTTCTGCTACATTCCTTTTTTTTCCTTTTTCCTTCTTCTTCCTCCTTTTTGCTTTCTTCCTTTGCCCTTTGATTTATTTATTTTTTGTTTGAAGTGCAATGAAGTGGCAGAAGTTATTATTGGAAAAGAAAACACCCTGCTCATAGTGGACCATAACAATACAATCATCCACTAGGTTCCATTTCCATATGAACAAAATTGATAGATGTGTAATAATTTCATCCACTTCATTAAATCCAATTAGGTGTGTTGATGGTGTTTTTTCTTTTATATTTTGATAACATATGCTTTATTTGTACTTTTTGACATCACAAACTTTGAGATTTTCAAACCATTAATGTTTAGTTTAAATTATCCACAAGACTAAAATATATAATTTAGTTTTAAATAAATATGGTTATGAAAAGAAATAAACGTTATTCTGAAGTTTTCACATTTACCAAATTATTAAATTTTAATATTGAATATATCAATAATAATAATTTATCCTGAGAAGGTCAATGGTTAAACCCTCAATGGTTTAAGGTTATGGAAAATAAATAAATGGAAAAGAAATAATATCCCAACAAAACATTCACCCATATCAAATTAAAGAAAATCCAAAAATCAACATGAAATTTCATTTCACTTGGTTACTTGGCTTAATGTTGTTGAATAAAGAGAATTTTGAATATTATTTACATTTTGAATAAATGAGGGACTAATTAGTTCAAATTAAGGCATTACAAATTGTTTCATGCAACAGGCCATTTGCTTTAAGATCCCTAAGGCAAGCATTGTGGGTACTAATTAAAGGTATTCATAATGCAAGTATTGTTAAGAGGAAAAGAATTCCTTGTATTCCATAATGAGAAATTCTTAATGTAGGATATTTAAACATACATCAAAATTGAACATAATATACTTAATACTAATGTGGTTTTTGCCATTGGCCCCAATGTGAATATGACCATAACCAATTGTGAAGTTTTAATTTTTACTTTTTAATTAATTTTCAATGACTTTTAAACTCTCAATGCCTATTGTATACTTTGGCATAAATTAAATTATTTTTTATTTTTTCAATTTTTTTGAAAAACAATTAACCATGGTATCAAAAATTCAAAATATTTAAATTGCAGGAATTTGGAATCAAACTATGGCCTAATATAATTAGTTGTGAACACATTAACCACAAGGATAATAAGAGTACTTTGAAATTGAGTTAGAATTTAATATGTAATATTTTTTTATGTTAAAAAGACCAAAATTAAAAACTCACATGCTGAATCTTAAATTTTAAAATAAATTAATTATTTCACACTTGAGTGTCAAATCCACCCAAGTACTATGCTATAAAGATAAATGTTGTGCATGTAAATGATTGTGTAACGCATCTTATAAAACCATGTAAATGTTACATCACAAGACCTTTGCCATTCAAAAATGTCAATTTACAAAAAATATTAACTTTACATAAATAAATTAGAATTTTGATAACTTATAGGGTTTAGTAAGTGTTTTTTTTTTTTAAACATGATAAAGCCCCTAACACTACAAATGTGTTGCATACCCTTTTCCTACTTAAAATCCTATCATATTTTTTTGATAATTTTCTAGTGACCTTGTGAAAAATGTATTGTTCTTGTGACTAACAATTAGAAATTTTATCTAAAAATATTTATTTATTTCGAAAAAAAGGTAAAGTAAGATGGTTTGTAGTGTGGAATTTTTACCAAAATGTGAAATGTATATTTTTTCACAATATTCTCATTCTTTTAAACAACATAATTGTCAAAAAAAATTAATTATTTTTTTTCCACCACATTTGGACTTTGAATTTAATATGGTAACCTTTTTTTAATATTTTTTTTACTATTTAGGCAACATGTTGTTAAATCCTTCTTGGGCTACTACCCAATGATGCAACATCATAAATGCTTTTAAAAATGTTAGTGGTCCAATAGTTTCAAATTGAGTATTTCAAAATTCTAAAAATGATGAATTATTATGTTCAATGCACCTTATATTTTAAATTTATAACAATAATTTAGTGGTTGGAACAATGGATTTTGTCCTATATGTTACAAATTCAATTTTCAATGATTTTAACAAATGGCATTAACTGTTTTTCCTTCTTTTGACCAAACCTTTTGAAAATTATTTAACATTCAACATCAACACATTTTAAAGTAATAATCCCACATAGTGCAAAAATAATAATAATTATGCATTATAAGTTATCCTCCATACACTAAGCCAAATAACATAAGATCTTTCAAAGGTCTTTTGTAGTGTTCAATTTAAGTTTTAATATCATGTGGCATGTTATTGTGTATTGAAATACAAGTACGTTATTCCAATAAGGGGTTTGTTTATATATATACATTCTCAATTGTTAATAATGATATATCAAAACATATAATTGTTGATTTCAAAAAAAGGTATATTCTTATAAAATAAAATATAAATATAAAATATAAATATCATTGTTGTTGAATAAAAAGATTTAAGGAGTTTAATGAAACTTTAATGAACATTTCATGCAAATGAAAAATCAATGAGTTTTGATGAAAATAAGTCCAAACTGTTTCATGCCATTGGTTTAATGGGCACTTTAGATGAAGGCACAAAATGGAACAATCTTATTGGTCAAGAGCCATAAATTAGACCCAACACCGTTACATGAGAATTCAAAATCAACACAAACCAATTTGAGGTGGCATTTACATGGCATCATTTTGAAAGGAAATTCAATTGGTTTCAACCCAAAAATGAAGCTAAAAAAGGAGTTCATGGTTTGGATGTAAATTAGGGTCCAAGGTTGTATTTTCATTGTTTTTCATTGTTTCTTTTACTCTTTTTTTAAGTTGAAATTATGCAAGAATAGAAGACATTTTGTGGATTGGGGACATTGTTGAGAATAGACCAATCATTCCATTTTTTAACACATCTAATGTTGACATAGCTAGATTTGTAGATTCACACAAAATTGTTGCTCAAAGGAATGCATTTTCAACCTTGCAAATGCACAAAATGAGGACAAAATTTTTTGGCCATGGAGGGTTGGAGTGTCCATTTTCACAAATTGAGGGATATTTGGATTTTCAAGAAATCTTTACTTACAAAAAGAAAGGAAGAAGGTGGTTGTAATTGTGATGAAAGAGGAAGATGAAGAAAGTGAAGGGTTAAAAAAAATTGAGCAAATAATGAAGTATTACATTTGATTGCACTATAATGAGAAATGGAGCTTGAATTTGCTAAAAATGTGAAAAAATAAGGAATTTTTTAATTTGGTTGAAACCCTAACTATGTTTGTTTTGATATAATTTTTGAAGAGATTTTTCTCTCAAATCTAAAACTTGAATCAATTGATAGAATTTTGGAAAACAAAATAAACAAGAAAATAAAATTCAAATTGGGCCTTTGTTTCTTGCCCCTAGCCCCCTTTCCCCCATTATAGGTCACCATTTTAGGTGCAACGAGGTTTGAACTAACATCTCTTTGGGGGAAAGGGGAGGAGCTAATCACAAAACCAACTTATTTCAAATGTTTTGATAAGAATTGCATTAACTTTATTAATGTAATCAATTTTTATTATTTTTGTTTCTAGGATTGCTTTTAGCTCATAAATCATAGTTTTTGATCCTAATTCTTTTTTTTTATGAATGAATACATGATTCAAATTGCACACCCTAATGTTGGTTTCTTTTGTTTTTTGAGGACTCCAATTGTTTATAAACGAATATTCAATGCAATTTACAAGCTATACAAGGATGACAAAATCACAAATGAGATTTTAGGTAATGATCGCCATGAATGCCCTTTTTATGATGCATTGGATAGTTGGTGGCATCAAAACATAAATGTGATGAAACATGTGAGTGTTTTTAAAAATGAAATTGTGAATAATTCAAAATTTCAAACAAAATTTGATAGGAGTTCTAAGGATGATGGTAATAAAGAACCCTTAGATAAACCTTTCACTCCAAATGAAGTTCAAAACAAAACAAAAGGCAAAAGACCAATGTTTATGAACATTTTTCAACCATGGTTGAAAATAACACAATAATGTTATAATAATTGGCAGAAACCAATGTGTTATTCAAAAATATGAATGTTCAAATTAAATGTTTCATATTTAAGCTATAAGTTACATAACATTTGAGTTTTGAATCATTCGTCATAATCTAACTCATATTCAAATGTATGTTAAAAGACAACATAATTATTTTTTCTTAAATTAACTTCAAAAAAAAATTTTGCTAAAAAGTTCATGAGTTGTCATAACCTCTATCAACATCATCTTAAGCTTCTTTTTTTTATATTTCTTGTTGGGATTGTTTTCAATAGTTATTATATGTTCATACTCACCTTGATATTTTATGTTCTCCATGTTAATTTTATCATCATCCATTATCCTTGGATTTTGTAACCTCTTCATTTGTTTGATTTCTTTTTACCACTTTGAACACATTAGTTCATTTGATGTTGGCAAATGTTGAATTTTCTTCTAATTGTATTTTTTTGAACCTTTAAAGCCCAATCCATATAAAAGCCATCTAAGTTGATAATGCACATGTTATGCAAACATATGCAAGATATCATCAAATCTAGCATGTGATGCTTTGGAATATTTACTTTCTTGAATAACATTTAAAACCTTTTTTTTAACATTCCAAAAGTTCTTTCCATTGACATCCTTATACTTGATTTGATAAAATTTCAATGTGCTTTGTATTTTGGCAACTCATTTTTCAGCTTTGAATGGAGAATATAATCATGGTCACATTGGATAAGTGGCATCTCTTATAACTTATAAGGTAAAAACTTGTCTCTCATCACATAATTGTTTTATAAAAAATTGATAGAAATTAAATTCAACCATGAATACTGCCTACCCACCCATAGTCATAATCCCCAAAACTACATTTTGCATTTACAACTTTTTGAATCAATGTGAAATAAAAATCTTTCCAATAATAATATGATTTTAAATTTATTTTAGGTGTAATAATTGGAATATGACCATCATTTATTGGTGTCTAGAATGTAAATAATTTTATGAAAGCTTTTCAAAACCAACAATGATTTCACCAATGGTTTCAAGTGTTTCCTATTTGTTGCACAAAATTCTTTGACTATTATTGATATTGCATTTTCTACAATGCCATACTTTTTTACACATTTGCAATGAATTTCCACTACCCAATCTTGCAAGCTCAATTACTACTTTAATTTATACAAGAATATTTTATCTCATGTTTGTATTTTTTTCACTCAAGACTTGAACCTACAACCCTAATCAAAGCTTGAAATATGTTATAACTTAACCTTATACACATTGTTGAAACATCTCCTCCAAAAAACTTTTAAAATTTTGATTTTTCACGTATCCAATTGCCCTTTCCATATGTTCCAAACTTTTGGTGGCATGTCAACAAATTCTGAAAAAAATAGTAATGCATTCATCATACTCCAATCTTCTACAATAACTACTTGTTGCGATGAAACCACTTGTGCAATGACTCAATGCATTGCCATAATAAAAACTAGGACCACCAATATCTTGGTGTATAGTAGGAAGCAAGAATTTGAAAAAAAAAACACGAAAGAAATGAGAAGAAGAAAAAAAAACGAAGAAAAAATGGCAACCTAATCTTGTCACATGTGAATCTCACATTTTTACTAATTGAACCTTCAAATCAAAACTTATGCCTTAATCACACTCATTGTACCTTATGAAAAAATAAATTTTTAATGTGAAAAAAGGTCCAATTCAAGGATTCAATTTGTCCAAATTGGCCCCTAAGAGTTTGAACCCTGTATAAAGTGGCCTTAAGATCCACTTTGATATACATTGAAAACTTATTTCAATTTAATATTAATCAACATTCATTTGGGCAATCAATCAATGATGAAGGCATTATGAATTGAACATTAGAACTGTGATAGTACAATAGAGTTATCCATAAAGTCACCTAGATTGGAGACCCTCCAAACTTGACATGAGAAGAGGACTATGTGTCTATGTCAAAGGGCCTCCAATAGTCAACCTTCAAATCACCTTGATGCTCAAGTCTCTAGAATGAAAGGCAACCCACACTCTCTTTAAGGGACCAACATAGACCTCCATGGAACAAAAAGACACACAAATCCAACTACAAAAGAAAGTAGCAAACAAAAGTGTCAAAATCCACCAACAATCTTGAGTTGCAATGTCTTTGTGAGGTAACCACAATGATGCACCCACTAGGCAAGAAAACACCAAAACTCAAAGTTTTCTTTTTCTCAAACTTCAGAAGTGCAACCATAACCAATGCTAGCTTCTACATGACACACCTAGTAGGCAACAAAACCCAAAAACTCAAAGCTATTTTTGATTCAAACTCTCAAAGCCCAACCAAAACAAAATGTTAACTTCTATTGAGCCTCCAATGCCAAGGAAGTTTGTAAGGGATGCAACTTACAGACCCAATGTTCAACAACTATTGATGAATGCAAAAGGGGAAGGCTCTAAAGTTCATGAGAGACAACAACATAACACAATAGTGTAGCAAATAAACTTGAAGTGTTGAAACCTATGTTGGAAGACACTAGAGATTTTGCTGAAAACACCACAAAAGAGCAACTAAGGCTTTTGCCAAGAACAAATCACAAAAGTTGCACGCCACACTCCTTGCCAAAAAAACATGAAACCCTCTATGTGCAACACTCCTTGCCAAGAACATAAGACATGGAAATGAAAACATGAAATTTCTTTGTGCAACACTCCTCGTCAAAAACATAAGAAAGGGAGTTGGACACAAAAATGAAAACGTTAAAACCCATCACTGCAATGCTCCAACCTCCTTTCTGAAAACACCAAAAATGAAATAAAAAATAGTAGAGAGCACCAAACACCAAACTTAAATGACCCCAAGCTTGGGTGCAATAACAAGTTTCCTACCCTGTTGAATTGCTTTGTAAACTTTTGGCCCATGTATTGCCGAAACACAGGGTTCTAGCACTGAATTTACAAGACTATACAAATAACATTATTATATAAATCTTTTCTACAAAGACACCACCAAAAAGGAGGGTATACTCAGAGGTCTAGAAGCTGATTTCCATAAGACACATGACACCAACTTGCTCAGCCAACCATTCATAGTCAATCCAATGTCATTGCATCTTCCTCCATCTGGGTTAACTCTGGCTTCACACAAGCCAAAGAGACCTTCAAACAACAACTGGTTGCATTTTCTAGCATATGAGTTTTGTTCAGCTCATTGGGTACCTGCATCTCCTCTGCTGACTTAAGTTGTAACCAAAAAGTCTTTGGTATTCTCTTCACCTTCATTCATTCCTGGAGCATTTGCCATGTGTGACTCCTCAGGAGCAGGCTCAGTGATGACTGGAATTAACTCTGGGGTGTAGTCTGAAGACAAAACTGGCAGCTCAGACTCCAAAAAGCTTGCTTCCAAATTTAAATCCCCTATTTGGCTTGTTGAACCATTGCCATTGCCATCAGTCTTGGTATGTTCTGCATCCAGCTTTCCAACCAATTATATCATCTCCTCCAATTTCTCCCCCAATTTCTTGTTCTCATCATGCAGCTGGCGCAGCATGTCCAGATGCTGCATTACAACATGATAACATGCAAAAGGAACACATGAGTGAATGTGAGTTGCAAGTGTCCTGCTTCAATGGGGCCAATGAAATAAATAATCCATGGAAGGAGAATATATTCATGATTGCTGGCATGCCACCTAAAATTTGGGCATCCTAGTGAAACACTGTGGTTGCCAGATTCCTGACTCAGACTTGCCTGTACAATGTTCTATGGCATGAAAATGAGGCCTGACCCCATAAGATGTCCAAGTTCTAGGTAACAAGTTCAACATGTATGCTTAGTGAATCTTCAACTGTACAGCTAGCTACTTATTGCAAGGTGCCAAGGGACCTAAAACAATCCAGCCATCTGCTTGCAGCACAAAACCATAAATTGCACCATGTCCTTCCATGTGACATGACAGCATTCAGTAATGAAAATTATGAACTTCCTGACTGCAAACTTTTAAGGAAAATCAGAAAAAATGAAACTGAATTCAGAGCATCCTGACACAGCAGGTCAAATGTGAAGCACCAAGCAACATTGATGGGATTGTATGGGAAAATTTCAACAAAAGAGAGTAAAAGCGATATCAGGGATTACCCAGCAACCCCAATACTGCAGGGTTGGCCAACATGGGTACCAAACAGTATCAATGTGATGTGATTTCAAACCCACAGTGCTTGCAAATTAAGGCAATGGATTCTAGCAGATGGGTAGTTCATATCCCATCACATCTTCTATTTGTTATTGCTTTTATATCGATATCAATACCCTAAACCCTAAACCCTAAACCTAAACACTACAACAAATAAGAGTGCTGCTGTAACCTCTGACAGGAATTCACCACACAATAGACAATCACCTTGACCATGCATGGCAGTGACAAGCTGCCATCACTCTCAACTGACTTTGTCATATGCCAACAACAGGTGACAATAAGGAAGTGGTAAGCTGGTCAAAATACTGGACCTGCAAAGATTGGAAATTCTGCATCCGCAGTATGTTGCACATTTCTGGAAGCTGTGAAAAAAACTCAGCAATCAAAAGACATAGCTAATAAAATGACAGCCCTGTTGCAGGGCATAGTCTAGACAGCAGTCTAAGTGGCGACCTGAATATCTTCAACTAGGACAAGAAACAGAGGACAACATAGAAGCTTCTAAAGGTGCATCATTTAAGAGTTCAGAAAATTGAAAATTGAAAATCCAGTCAATCTCATCTAGGCATATATCTGCTGGCAAGTCACTTGGTTTGATAGACAGACAGATCTAAAGTGAGGGAACAGTGGAAATTGTTGTGTGGTGAATATAATCAGTAGTGTGAAATCCTCACAACTAACAGCAATTGTGGACACAGAAACATGGCTCTTCTTGGTTGCCACTGCAAACTGCCCACACAACAGCAATAAAAATGAAAGCAATTGCAGTCATCAATTCCACATCTTCATGGTCTATTATGTGTCATTTACATGAAGCCACTGTCAAATATTTATCCGAAGGGCAGAGACAGCTTGATTCTTGGCAGAAACTGTGACTAGATCCTTCAAGTCGAAGATTCTAGCTCTAAAGAAGCCATAGCTCAAACTTCGGTCTCTGCTGCTTGGAAGCCAAGATTGATCAAGCAGTCCAAACCAATCATAAATCTGTCAAATTCATGACAACAGCTGATACTTGTGTGGCTGATGTCTTCATTTCCTATGCAAACTCGAACAACATTTCATTTTGGAAACACAGCCATATTGAACAGGCACCATACTATGTCAGGTGCAGGCCCACCTCACTCTTTTGAGCTCCCGAGTGCTTTATCTGACTGATTTACCATGGTGGGGGAAGGGTCTCCATGACAAGCAGTTGGAAGGGTCATCTGCAGAGCTTGGAATTGAACAGTACACTGCTATCTAAGTCTTGATCTTTTGTTGCCAATTTGGTGCCAAGTGGAAAATTCCATCAAGTTTCTCAAATTTGGCCAAAAATTGTACACAAAAACATAGGAAAATTTGCTGGGACTATCAAAGTGAACCTACCATCCATTCAAAATGCGACCCAGAATCTTTTGACCTAAATCCAGATGATGGAAGCTCCCAGTTCTAAGCACCTGCAAATATACAACAGATCCAACATGTCAACTCTGTGGTGTCCGTCCAGCTGGATGTGGATGATGCATTTAGGGTCTGAGAGAAAGGATCTTACAAACCTGGATCCAGACCCTGCAATATTGACCTGCAATTGGGAGGGAGGGCACACAGAGAGAGCAGCGGTCCTGGACTATAATGTTTGGAGTACAATTAGCTCCAATCATCACGTGACACCAAACTCAAGAGCTGATTGGAATCAAACTGGAAAAGATGCAGGATCAACTGAGGAGAATTTCGCAGGAGAAAGTCGTGGCAATACAATAAACTGTCCTCTGCCCTAGTTATATGGAAGATATAGTTCACACAACATTGCTAGTGGCTAACTTCTTCTCTCTGCTCATCACCCCTACCTAGTTATCTGTTGTTCTGCAGCTGGATGCATAGACAAAATTGAGCATGAATCCAATGTAGCCTGTCCAGCAACATGGCTC
>Ga0116227_10014777_pt1 | contig 11775 bp, 12 predicted proteins | sample S1TSphgellanicum_FD_89693 | JGI IMG/M metagenome (GOLD analysis project Ga0116227, IMG submission 89693) | Host-associated microbial communities from peat moss isolated from Minnesota, USA - S1T2_Fb - Sphagnum magellanicum MG | ecosystem: Host-associated > Plants > Peat moss > Unclassified... | reverse complement strand
TCTACAGCATTTGCTACGCGTTTGGGTGGGTCAGTTTGCCCCGAAATACCATGGTCAGTTTGCCCCGAAACAGTGGGTCAGCTTGCGCCGAAATGGTGTGGTCTCATTCATCATAATCTCCACCCAAACGTATTCACGCTGGATTTCCGGAACGATTAAATTATATCGGTTGAGAAGTTGTTCCAAAGAAACCTCTTCCATGGTTTGATGCTGGCTCATTTGCTGCTGAAGAATGTTGTGATCTTAGAATTGATCGAATCCGAATTTGCGATGATGTCCTGATTTGTCCAGTGCAGAAGATCGAAATCGTCATCGTCAGGACTATTAGTGTATCTGGTGAAGACGTTGAAGGTGTGGGGTTGAATGTAATTGCCGTCGTGGTAATAGCGAACAACCCGGCTTCTTTTTTGAGCATAAGGTTTATTTTTAATACTACGGTTCAGCTTCGCAGCAAGAAGAACAAGGTTGCCGATCGCATGTGTTTTCATTGCCCCGGTATGCAGCGTAATAAATGCTTCAGCGCTGTTTTTATATTCTTCGTCCTCCATATTAGTATCAAATGATGTAAGATCAAACAGTTCTTCATCGTCTTCGACAACGTAGGTGTTAAGAAATTCTATGTAAGCTTTCTTTTCTTCAATTTCAGCTGGATTTTGCGGAAAAATATGTTCGATATCCTGCTCATTCCTGGTAAATGCTTTGATAGGCATATTCTGGTGATCTTCCCGCAATGCATAGGTAATATCCATCAGGATCAGTGCCCGTATTAGTTTTTCTTTATTTTTCTCATACCAGTTCTGCGATATATCAGTAAAATCCGGAAGCTTATCGTTTTCGGCAATCGTTCCCCTGATCATGGTTCTTAATTCATCCTTGAAACTGTCTCGGGTAGCCGAACGATGCCACATATCCCAGACCGTCTTGAATCCGAATGCCGAAGGTTGCATATGGGAAAACAGAAATCCCAGGTAATGGTAGATTTTTTTGTCCTGGAACCAATCCTGCATGGTGTACTGCAATTCCAAAAGCTGTGTATAGAAATGCAGCATTTCATTGCTTTTCTTTTCGTAATCTTCTAGGGCCAGCGTAGCGCATCCCGATTTTTCTGAAAAAAGGAGATACAACAAGTTAATTGGATATTGGTCGTCATTGAAAAGCTTTGTTCCGTTAACCGTCTCATCAGATTTTATACTGACGAATTTCCGGAAATACTCTTTAACCTTGTCCTTACCCCACCACTGATTGATCAGATCCAGTTCAGAACCAATTTTTAACCGACGCTCGTTGATCCTGACGATATCTTTAATGTTATTTTCTCCCGAGGTCACCTCATGTGCTACCCGCGTAATGATCATCGCCCTCAGCAGATCCGCACCGTCCAGCGGCACTCTTTTACTGTTTAGATTGATAAATATCTTTTCTTCACTTTCGGACGTTTCGATCTTGTTAACGATGAATTTCACATCATGCCGCAGCTTTTGCCTAACCTCATCCTTAGCCCCCGGACGGTTTCCGAACCATTCACTTATCGCCTGAAAGCCCTGATACAGATAAAAAATATCCTGGTGATCATATTGCTTGAATTTTAAAATGAACTCAAACCATTTGGTTTCATCAATTCTTGGCTGGGCAACTGTGATAAAGGATCTGATAAACTCGTTGGTCTCAGAACGGATGCTATTGGGGGGGAATAAAACTTTACCTTCTACCAGTTTAAAAGCCCCCAGATAAGATAAAATCAATGTCAGCGTGGTCAGTCGTTGCTGCCCGTCAACAACATTAAAATAATCCTTCTGCGCGACTATAGTTATATTCTGCAGACAGTAAAATTTACCATCCTGTTCCTGAAAGTCATAAATATCCTGGAGTAACTTTTTGATGGATGCTGGCTCCCATTTGTAACCTCTTTGGTAAAGGGGAATATTATAATACTTTTTATTGTTGGCATTAAGATAGCCATCAGAAGCAAATACCTCTTCGACCGTATAGAGAAGCTGACTCATGTGAAAGGTGCGTTAGTGCACGCAAACTAACGAACACGGAGCATATTGTAAAATAAATTCTCATGTCTTAACATTATAATCACCAAATATTCTGTCGCTAAATAGGGCTAAGGTTATATAACATTTCCACTTGATAACACCGAAACTTTACGGTACTACCGAAAAGCTAATGAGATTTTAAATATTGCGCTCCTCAAATTTGCAAGCATGGAATCATTTAATTTCAATGAGCTGCCGGAAGTTATTAGACAGCTTTTCGAAAAAGTTGAGGCAATCGAACAAATAGTTTTAAGCTTAAAGCCTGCTGAAGGCGACAAAACCGATCTTCTTAATCTTTCTGAGGCAGCGGTGTTTTTAAAAATATCCGAAGCATCATTATATACTAAAGTGAGCCGGAAAGAAATCCCATTTTCCAAACCGGGGAAAAGGCTTTACTTCAGTCGTTCCGATCTTCAGGAATGGGTAAATCGCAGTAAACATAAAACCGGAAAGGAGATACGTTCACTGCTAAATAATGCAAGCCCAAGGTTTCGTAACCGTTTTATTTAGGCTTGCGGCTTTTACCATTTTCTTTTTTCATATTATTTAGATTCAGCTTAATCCTTCCTGCCGCTTCGATTTTCATCTTGTCTTTGACCTTAGTATAGATTAGCGTGGTTTTAATACTCTTGTGGCCAAGTAATTTCGATACGGTCAACAGTTCGGTTCCCATTTCCAATTGAAGTGTAGCATAGGTGTGGCGAAAACTGTGGAATGTTATATTCTTTGTTATTTCAGCTTTTTCCAACCAATCCTTAAAACACAAACGCATGCTTGAGTAGGCAAGTCCGGCAAATACCCGCTCGTCTGGTTCGCCACGTTTACCCATTACTTCAACCGCCTGATCCGAGACAGGCAATATCTCAGCACCTTCTGTTTTTTCCTGGGTAAACTGTAAATAATACTTTCCTGGGGTACCGCGAACTTCCGACCAATACAGAGTTTGTATATCTGAAAAACGCAATCCGGTTAACCCCGAGCAAATGGCTGCCCGCTTAATCAAGTCGGATTTTGCCGGAGTGTCCACCAGCTGCTGGAATTCTTCCAGTTCAAGCTGTTCCCGGTGTGTCTCTTTTAGTTTTATGGGATCAACCTGGCTGTGCAAATCAATAGTTATCAAACCTTGTTTATAGGCACGTTTCAGTGCATTCCTGAATTTAGCAAAATAATTGGCGGCGGTATTTCTAGATATCGGCCTTTCACGTCTGCTGATACCCGGGCCGCTCAGCATAAAGTTCTTGTAATCCTCGCACAGAAATTCATCCAGATCGTTAAATATCAGGTCATGTCCGGCAAAAGCAACGAAATAACGATATGACATAGCATTATTGTCGCAATCCGAACTCGTTTTGGTATTAATAAATTCTTTAAAATAATCGACAAAGCTTGCTGAACGATCCCTGTCCGAAACAAAACCATACTTTCTGTTTTGAATATCGAGCATTCGTGTGGCACGTAAATTTTCAACCAGTTCCATAGTTTCGGAATTGTGCCTGCGTTCAAGATTGTTTGTCGGTTTGTCGTAGGTGAATAAATCTAAAAACTCGTATCGTTGCGGTTTTCCGGTTTTAGGGTTACGAAGCGGGGGTGAAAAATCAAGAAAAATTGAGTGCCGTCCTTTTGTTAACGCTTTTTTGCGAATGTGTACCTTAGCCATTTTGTGGTTGTGGATTGAATATTCTGTCCAGGTCAGCTTTGGCAACATAGGTGTACCAACCATCTTGAAACTTGAACAGATTATTCCGTTGAATGATCCGGAAAAGTGCGCCTTCTGATATGTTAAATTTTTGCTGCGCTTCGCTCATGTTGTAGCATTCCGAGATTGGTGGAGGTTTGAGCTCCTTCAGTTGAACTACCGGAGGCAGCTCAAATAACTTGTCGATATCCTTTCGGTAAACAAGTGTTTTTCTTTTTGACAGGTTAATTGCGTTTAACTTACCTACATTAATCAGGTGGTAAATCATCTTATCAGATGCCTTCAGCAACTTTGCAGCTGTTTTTACATTTAGGAATTCACCCGATGTAGGGTCTGGTTCTTTTGCCTCAAGCACTTTTTTCACAGCCTCGTTCATCGTAGCCATACTTGTATCCCTTTTCCGCTGTTTACTATTCCGTTTTGTGCAAAGCTTGCTGCAGAATTTTGTAACAGTCGTTTTGGCAACGAAAACACTTCCGCACTGGATACATATCCTATTTACTGTAAAATTTGAACTCATCTTAAACTCCTCTTTTCAAGTCACTGCTAAAATCTGGGCAAAGAAATTCCAGAGCGATAATTTCGCGACTTATAAAACATTAATTATCAAATTATTATCTCCTTCAGGGGAAATAACCGGCGTCATAACAACCGATGATTGGGGTAATTAATCATCGATAGTAATAACCCCTATAGTGGGGTCAATTAAGCGTACATAAGGCGCAATAAGCGGAATTAAGAGTATATAAGCTACTTAATTTCTCCCTAATCCTGACAACTCGTAAATTTTGTATTTTGAGTACCAAGATAGAACCAAAAATAAGAAATACATCGCTAATTATCCAAGAATTTGGACAAGTTAAAATAACATAAGTTACTAACAATCAGATATTTAATTGTCGTAAGTTGTCAGTGTTTTTCGTTGTTTGAAGGGGTCACTTGCCGATACAGAATTTAGAAAATATGTTATCCAATAAATCATCTGTAGTAACAGCACCAGTTATTTCGCCTAAGTAGTGGAGGGATTGTTTGATATCCATGGCTAAAAAATCGGAGGTTACGGGGTTATCTATTCCGTTGAGCACACGGGTTAGAGCTTGTTCGGTTTTTTGGAGTGCTTCGAGGTGGCGGATGTTGGTTACCAGGGTTTCGTTGCCGGTGAGCTGGCCTTGTACGGCACTGTTGTATATGGTTTGTTTTAGCTCGTCGATATGTTGTTTTTCGCGGGCTGACACAATGATGAGCTTAATTTCTTCGGGCAGGTTAAAGTTTGAGGCAAGTTTACTATCACTTAACAGATCAATTTTGTTGGCTACGGCTATAATTGGAATGCTGGGGTGGATCAAGTTTTTAAGGTCTTGGGCAACATCTTCACTCGTCATATTTTCGGCATCAAATACATAGAGCAATAAAGCACTTTGACTGATTTTTTCGAGTGTTTTTTGTACGCCTATGGCTTCGATAGTGTCGGTTGCTTCGCGCAAGCCCGCGGTGTCTACCAAGCGAAAGTTTATTCCGTTGATGTTAAGTACTTCTTCTATGGTATCGCGGGTGGTACCTGCTATGTGGCTTACTATGGCTCGATCTTCGTTTAAAAGTGCATTTAATAATGTTGATTTCCCCGCATTTGGGCGGCCGGCTATTACGGTGTTTACACCTTGCTTTATGGCATTACCCAACTCAAATGATTGGATAAGTTTACTTATCATGTTATTAATATCAACTATCAATTGTTTTAGGCGGGTACGATCGGCAAACTCTACATCTTCTTCCGAGAAATCGAGCTCTAACTCAATTAGTGATGCGAAGGTTACCAACTGATCACGCAATTGTTGTAACTGATTGCTGTAGCCACCGCGTAGTTGCTGCATGGCTACCTGTTGCGATGCTTTAGAGTTTGAGGCGATCAGATCGGCAACAGCTTCGGCCTGACTAAGATCGAGCTGTCCGTTTACAAAGGCACGCAGCGTAAACTCACCTGGCTTGGCTGAGCGTGCTCCTTTTTTGATGAACAGCTTGATAATGGATTCCATGATGTAGCCCGAGCCATGGCAGGAGATCTCGACCACGTTTTCGCGGGTGTATGAACGAGGGGCAATGAAAACAGATGCCAAAACTTCGTCCAAAACTACACCATCGCCAATTATATTACCAAAGTGAATGGTGTGAGATGCCTGTTTCTCTAAATCTTTCCCTTTAAAAACACTGTTCGCGATAGAGATAGCATCCGGACCGGAAAGGCGGATAACACCTATAGCCCCTACCCCATTTGGTGTGGCCAAAGCTACAATAGTATCTTCTTTTTGCGAGATCGGGATTGTTTGATTTGAGATTTGTGACATTAGTGCAAAGGTGAGAAATTGACGGCAATCTTCCTACGTTATCGCTTCGCCAAACTTAACTCTTACTTTGCGCTGTCAAAAAAAGTAATGGTTTATCCAATATCTCTCATTAATTTATCTGGTGTTGATGCTTCGGGTGTTTCGGGCTGTTGCTCGTAACTTTTTACTATCGATCTTAATTTGGCTTCGGCTGCAGTTGCAGGGTAGAGCTCTGCTTCTATTTCAACCATGCGGGGTTCTTCTAGTTCGGCCACACGGGCAAAACTGTAACCTAATCTTTTATTCTCTTCGTCGATAAACGTAAATAGCTCACCAAGGCTGGCGTGTACGGCTTGCAGAAATTTATAATTGGTGGAATTTAAGCATTTGCCGGTGTCTTCGGGACCTTTACCTGGTTCGCAGAAATTGAGTTTGGTGATGATACCGTTTACCAATTCTACATCAAATTTGCCTTCGTTGTGCCAGGTTAGGTGGTTTCTGATTTCTCTAAAATGATCCATGATATGTGTGATATATAACGATACTATGTGTACAAGTACAAAATATCGTGTAGGTTGTTAATAATCAGTTTTATATCAAGCGGTATGCCAAAGTATATTTTATTTGGCGATAGGCATAAAATGGATGAGATGATTGTGAAAAAAGCATCTTATGTTAATAATTAAGGTATTATTAAGTGCTACGGGATTAGCAAATATTTACAATCAGCAATCTATTAGTTAAACGAGGTAAAATTGTAGTCAGTATTTTACAGTAAATAATACATTTATGGAGCAACCATTGTTCTGAAGGTTAGGTTAATACGGGGTATTGTGATCTTTTTTGTTTTGGGAAGGGAATGCAGCCAATTGGTTTGTGTGGCGCCTTTCATAACCAGCAGGCTTCCGTTTTGTAGTAACACCGACCGAGGCTCTTTAGACTGCCTGTGTTTGAGTGCGAATTTGCGTTCGGCACCGAAGCTTAGCGAGGCTATCGTGGTATTTTTGCCGAGGGATTTTTCATCATCGCTGTGCCAGGCCATGCCTTCGTCGCCGGTATGATAGAGGTTGAGCAGGCAAGAGTTAAATTGATCGCCGGTGAGGGTTTCTACCAGTTGTTTAAGTTGGAGCAATTCGGCAGTCCAGGCAAGGGCATGTTTGGTTGTGCCGGAGTACTTGTAAGAGAAGCCCGCATCGCCGTACCAGGCTACTTTACGTTTGGTGATGATGTGTTTACCGAATATTATGGCTTCGTCGTTTTTCCATTCGATAGTATTAAGCAGGGTTTGCAGATAACGACTGGCTGTTTGCAGATCAATTACGGGACCGTAATAGTTTACTTCGCCATCATAAGGCAACAGATTGGTTAATGCTTCGGTGTTAAACAAATTCATAACACAAAAGTATAACGACTGCATGGTATAAAAATCTGATTATTGCTATTTTGATGAGTGTATAACAAGAGGCCTAAATTGGATTAATCAGGTATTTTATGTATATTTATATACAGCCTGATCAGTGATATTGAATGTTGAGAATTGTTATTTAATTTCTTACTATTTCCCCCCATAAGATAAATGATTTGCTTTACTTTATAGTACAAGCAAACCTTTATTTAAAACATGTATCACCTTAACTTATCCAGACCCATTGTTTTAGTTTTGCTGCTATGCATTATAGCTGCATCGGCACAGGCGCAAATATTCCATATCAACACTATTAATTGTAAGTTGACCAATACCGATGTTGAATTACTAAACAAAATGGGGCGCTTTGAAGCCAATTTTTACAACCAGGTTTTTGGTACTACTAAAAACGATAGTTTAATAGTTGATATTAATTTGTACGGTAAACGCGGCGAGTATAAACAGGTGCAAAAAGATGCCATACATACCACTTTTATTGATGGCTTTTACTCGCCTGTTGATAATAAGATATTTGTTTATAAAAGTGATGAGTACATGAAAACTTTGTTTCACGAAACGAGCCATAATTTATTACGATATAATTTTCCGCACCCACCGCAATGGTTAAACGAAGGCATTGCAACATTACTTGGCTATTTGGTTGAAACTACTGATAACCGGATATTATATGACCCGCAGGTACAATACATTAAACAGGTTAAAGACAGTTTACGCAACAACCGGTTTAACTTTAATAACTTTTTTGCCAATAAGGGACAGGATTGGTTTAATAAAGAAAAGCGGCCGATGTTGTATGCTACATCGTACTGTATTATTTATTTTATGATAAACCAGGATAAAGATTACCTGGCGCCTATATTGGTATTAATGAAGAAAGGGTATTCAACCTCGGAAGCGATAAAGGCCGTATTTGGGAGCCTTGCAGAATTTACCAACCAATTCCATTATTTTTATTTAGTAGGTGCCGGGACCAAGATTTGAGTATTAAGATATACAATTTGAAGTAATTGATCATGATTTTTTTTTTGAAATACCCAATTTTATCCATGAGCAGCCATGCAAGGCAAAGTTTTGGACCTGAATGTGGGATTCCGAAATAAGTTCGGGATGACGAATAAACAATACCTATAAATACCCAATTTTATCTATGATTGGGACAGTTAAAACTTCTCTTCGATACCGAGGCCGAAGAGTGCAAAGTCGTATTTAATGGGATCGGTTGGATCGAACTCACGAAGTTTTTGGGTGAGTTCGACGGCGGTTTGCCAATCGGTTTGTTTGCGGGTAATGAGTTTAAGTTTGCGGGCTACACGGTCGACGTGTAGATCGCAGGGCATGATTAGATCGGCAGGTTTAATGTGGTTCCAGATGCCGAAGTCGACGCCGTTATCATCTTTGCGTACCATCCAGCGGAGGAACATGTTTAGCCTTTTGCAGGTTGATTTTTGCTCGGGCGATGATACGTGCTTTTTAGTACGATGGGGATAATCTGGCAAAGAAAAGAAATAGCGGCGAAAGTGATTTAAGGAGTTTTCGGTTGTGAGTTGGGTATTGTGAGTTGCCTGATCTGGCAGGAACGCGGCTTCTAATGATTGGTGTATTTCGTAATGATAGCGGAAGAAGTTAATGAAATAAAGTGTATCGATATCGTTAAAGGTGCGGTGTTTGAAATGGAGCAGCTTTTTGAGGTCGACTTCCTGATGGTTCATGATGAAATCGTGCGGTGCGCCATCCATCAGGCTGATCAGCTGTTTACATTTATTGATGATGGTTACGCGCTGGCCCCAGGCTAAGGTTGCGGCCCAAAAGCCCATGATCTCGATGTCCTGCTTTTTGGTGAAAAGGTGCGGGATAACGATGGGGTCGTTGGTGATGAATTCGGGGCGGTTGTATTGGATGACTTTAGCATCCAAAAAGGCTTTTACGTTTTCAATCATTGTGTCGGGCTTCAATAAAGGAGTTTTGAATCGGAACTAAGTAGATCAATAGTTTTTTCAAATGAAATTGATACAAAACCAATATCCTCCCTTTGCAGCTCAAAGTAATGCCTATAAATGCCAGACTTGTTTTTATCAAAACCCAATGAAAATACACAAATACTGTAATCACAAAAACCAACAAATCCATTAAATGAATCATTATACTCACTAATAATTCTCTCTAATGACCAAATTGAAAATAGATTATTTCTCCATTCATAATCAGAAAACCCATTGGCATATAAATATAATTCCTTGAAATCGTTTGGAAATATAAATTCAATTTGATCCTCTGCTTTCTCAATATCGGCTGTAGAGGCTCCCTGATTTAGTTCAATTCCTTCTTCTTGCCACTGCGTAATTGCTTTTTGAACCCAAGCTACCATCACTATCCTAAAGCTTGTTTCAAGTCTTCCAGCAGGTCTTCAATATCCTCCACTCCTACGCTTAAGCGCAATAAGCTATCTACAACGCCTGCTTTTTCACGAAGTTCTTTTGGGATGGAGCCGTGTGTCATACTTACAGGGTGATTGATCAGGGATTCTACTCCGCCTAATGATTCGGCCAGGGTGAATACTTTGAATGAACCTGCGAGCTTGTAGGTATCTTCTAAGGTTGCGTCCTTAACAGTGAATGAGATCATGCCGCCAAAATCGCGCATTTGTTTTTTGGCGATATCGTGGTTAGGATGATCTTCGAAACCAGGCCAATAAAGCTTGTCGATTTTGGGATGTGCTTTGAGGTATTGGGCTATTTGACGGCCATTTTCACAATGTGCTTTCATACGCAGGTGCAGGGTTTTGATACCACGCAGTACCAGGAAGCTATCTTGCGGACCAGGGGTTGCACCAGTCGCGTTATAGATGAACCAAAGCTTTTTGTAAAGCTCATCGTCGTTCAGCATCAGAGCTCCCATTACTACATCGGAGTGACCGCCGAGGTATTTGGTTGCTGAGTGCATTACGATATCGGCACCCAGATCGATCGGGTTTTGCAGGAACGGTGATGCGAAGGTATTATCCACACAAAGGAGGATGTTCTTTGACTTCGCGATCTTGGCTACCTCTTCAATATCGATGATCTTCATCGTTGGATTGGTTGGTGTTTCAATCCAGATGAGCTTGGTTTTATCGGTGATATAGGGTACGATATTTTCTGGTTTTGACATATCCAGAAAATGGAATTTGATACCAAAGTTGGCGAAGATCTTGGTGAACATACGGTATGAGCCGCCGTACAGGTCATCGCCGGTAATTACTTCGTCGCCGGGTAAAAGCAGTTTCATAACAGCATCGGTAGCGCCTAATCCGCTGGAGAAAGCTAACCCATGTTTGGCGTTTTCGAGAGCGGCAAGGCAGTTTTCCAATGCATTACGGGTTGGGTTTGTTCCGCGCGAGTACTCATACCCCTTATTATCGCCCGGCGTTTTTTGCCAATAGGTTGATGTTTGGTATATGGGTGTCATTACGGCACCGGTTGTTGGGTCGGGCTCCTGCCCCGCGTGTATGGCTTTTGTTCCGAATTTCATGGTAGTTATGATTTATGAGTCGCGAGTTGTGCGTTACAGATGTGAAACTCACAACTCATAACACGCAACCCGTCACTCAATTAATATGCCCTTGCAAACAGCACACGTTGCGTGCTTGGTTTACCAGTTAATATACATTTGCCTTCTTCCTGTTTGTTATCTAATGGAATACAACGGATGGTGGCTTTGGTTTCTTGTTTGATGCGTTCCTCGGTTTCTGGTGTGCCATCCCAATGTGCCGAGATAAAACCAGGGGTTTCGTCCAAAGTGCGTTTAAAATCTTCGTAAGTATCAACCTCGCGGGTATTTTCTGCACGGAATTTGAATGCTTTTTGGAAGATGTTATCCTGGATCTCAACCAGCAGGTTTTCGATCTGCCCAACTAAACCTTCCTGCTGAACAGTTTCTTTGGTTTTGGTATCGCGACGAGCTAACTCGACCGTACCATTCGCCAGATCACGGCCACCGATGGCTACCCTTAACGGGATACCCTTCAGTTCGTACTCGGCAAATTTAAAGCCCGGGCGTTGTGTATCGCGATCATCGTATTTAACGCGGATATTTTTTGATTTCAGTTCTTTAGTTAATGTAGCCACATATTCGCTGATTTGAGCCAGCTCCTCTTCGCTGCGGAAGATAGGAACGATAACAACTTGAATTGGTGCTAATTTTGGAGGCAATACTAATCCCGAATCATCGGAATGGGCCATTACCAAAGCGCCCATCAAACGGGTTGATACACCCCATGAGGTTGCCCAAACAAACTCTTGTTTACCTTCTTTG
>Ga0116227_10014776_pt1 | contig 11776 bp, 11 predicted proteins | sample S1TSphgellanicum_FD_89693 | JGI IMG/M metagenome (GOLD analysis project Ga0116227, IMG submission 89693) | Host-associated microbial communities from peat moss isolated from Minnesota, USA - S1T2_Fb - Sphagnum magellanicum MG | ecosystem: Host-associated > Plants > Peat moss > Unclassified... | reverse complement strand
TTTCTCTTGGTGTAATTTTTCCGCATTTTGAATTAATCTTTGCAGATCATCATACTCCAAGCCAATTAATCTTTGGGTCTCTTGAGGGTTCTTATTTATATGCTCTAGTATGGAACTCATGATCTTGGTGTAAAAAACTGCTATTATCTTCTTTTACCACAAAATGATACTATTTAGGAGATGTCTAATGTATAACCTGCACTTTTTCACCAGAGTGATTTCTCAAACCTTTACCCTTTAGGCGATCGCTAAATCAAAACAAGAAAATAGTTCTATCACTTGCCTTGATAGACTCTAACTCCCAGTTCGCTCATTTTCATTGCTTAATACACCTTCATCCATACCACCTTTGGCTGTAGGAATAATATGTTCAATTTCTAATCTTCCTAAAACTTGAGAAATCTTGCGTGACCTAGTATCTCTCGATGGTTTGGGTTTAGATGGATGCCTTTTGCTCACTAATCTTCGACTACATATTTCTGATAGTAAGATTTCATTGTTTCATGAAGAATCACTTCTTGAGACTTTTCACCGGGATCTAGTCTTTTACGAGCTTCTACCCACGGTTGCTCAGAATGAGTTAAGTGTTCAAGTTGTCTAGCACTTAACTCACCGTAGGCATTCCAAACCTCTTCAAGAACTTCTAGTTCATCATCTGTAAACTCAAATTCACATACCTCTGGCTCTGGTATAGCAGTATTTTTATACTCTCTGTAAGCATTCCAGACATCATATACTACAGGACCATGAGGCCAGGCCTCAATATTTTGTTGGAACAATGGTCTATCTCTAAGCACTAGACTCCATGCTTGAGCATGGTACACAAGTTTCTGAAGCTTCAAAGCTGATATGGAACCCAATACTAAAGGCTTGTTGCCTGATAGCTTCAAACTGATCTAGACTGGATAAAGGATTCCAGCAAGAGAGTTTGTGTAATTAATTCTGCTCAAGTACTTATCAAATACCCCTTTCATCATGGCTGGGGTAAATTCTTTGGAGGATAGTCCGTAGCGTCCCGCACTACCCGTACCATCCGCTGGGTTTCGGACATCACCGTCACTACATCCAAGTACAACGGATTATTATTGAGTAGCAGAATCACCCTTGAATTTCAGTTTGCAAGGACTGAACTTGCTCAATAGATAATTCAGTGAGTTGAGCAATTTGCTCTAAACTCATTCCTGTTAAGAGCAACTTTAAAGCTAACTTTCTTGTTGCCCTAGCTTCGCCCCTAGCTTCGCCCCTAGCTTCGCCCCTAGCTTCACCCTTAGCTTCACCTTCCTTGAGAATTTCTTGATAAATCACTGATTCGCGCATAATCTCACTCCTTAAAATCTTCCTAATTACATCTTTTTCTAACACCAGCCCGGCTAAAATTCCACTAGCAGCGGCGATATTTCTTTGCACCTGTTTCTCCCTAATTGCCTCAGATGCAGCGACAACTTGGGTTAATACCATTGTAGGATCATTAGTCTGACTTAGCACTGCAAAAGGTAACAACCCTGGCACTGTCATAAATTTTTCTGTCGGTTGCTCCCACATCCGGATCACCTCAAACTGGTGATAGGTGTTGTTTAATTTAAAACTGTTTTGATTGACTAATTCCGAACCCGTTTTTCGTAAATAAACTACTATTTGTCGCATGGCTTTATGGGGAAAGCGACGATAGACTCTAATCCGATAATCTAACATGCGAAATGGTATATCTTCATCCGGGTCGGTTTGAAATTCTACATGTAGGACTAAATCCTGAGATTGCAATAAAATTAATGAATCAGCCCGAATTGGCTCATTAAATAATTCGGTGGGACTAAGTTCTGTTAATTTCACAGGTACACCTAGTAACCATGTTGCTAAGTCTTCTTTAAAGTTTTCAGCAATGAACTTACAGATATTGTCATACATAATTTTTGCTCACCAAGCTGAGAAGGTTTCTGGCTCTCTGTATCTAATCCTACTTTATCCGATAATCCGGTTCACTTAGAACTATGCCCGGAAAAAATTACTCATTGTGGAGCCAGGATTTAGGTCAGGCTATTTAAATTTCGGTTCTTCCGTATATTTTATGGTAAAAAAGTAGAATAAAAGAGATTCTGCTGTTTAAAATTATACAGTCCTAAGTCTAGAACTATTGCCATGTAAAGATTTGTGACATTTTTACCAATATAAATAATACCAAGTGCTATAAACTTTTAACGAATTTAATTTTTTAAGAGGGCACAGATGAAAATTCCAGTAGTTTAAATTCTTAACCTACCAGAGGTAAAAATATTAGATTTTCAAGAGGTAGAAGAAATGGGAGTAAGTATCACACAATTTTAGATTTTAGATTTTGGATTTTGGATTGAGAAGAGGGATTTATGTGTTATCTATCACCACTGGCGCTCCTCTCCCTAATCTTCTCTTTTTCCTCCCCAATTTAAAATCTAAAATTGACTGACCTAAAATTGGGACGTGTTCAAGTCAGTATGTGGGAAAATTTACATTTTCGGAAAGCGGCTACACGCCCAATGACACTACTACGGAAGGCTATCATCTTGACCACAACTTTGGTCTTCCAATTTTGGATTTTAGATTTTAGATTGAGAAGAGAACAGATCAGTATTCTCTCTTGTGCCCTGCTTCCTCTGTAATCTAAAATCCAAAATCTAAAATTGGCAAGTTTGTTTACTCCTCGGTACTCGCAAACGCTTTTTCCAGGATTTACGTACCCTGACTACTTACTTCGTTTTTGATTTATGGCAGCATTTGATCTCCTTCATGCTAGATGAATTTCAACCTATTCGTCCAGTCAATTCCTCTTAAAGTCCAAATTGAGAATTGCTGATTCTTAAGGAGGCAGCTATGAATCCCCATAAATAAACAGTTCCAGAAATTTCCTACCAGACTGCACCCTGACAAAGCTCATCCACCCAGGTAGCGAGACTACGAGCATAAGTCAGAGGTTTCTTAATGAGTATTCTCCCCGTTAAGGCAGTTGGGGAGGGAACCAGAGAAGGTAGGGTTGTGGTAGTATGGGGAATTTCAGTAGTGATGGCTAACTTGTTTTGGGGAGCAGATGGTACGGATTTGGGTTGAACGGGAATTTTAAATAGTACTTTGGAAAGCGCTTTCTCCGTAACAGATTCACTATAAACCTTAACTACAATCGGCAGCATCTTGGTAGAATACTCCCTTTCAACTTGATTTTTAGCGACTTTCCCTAAGCTTAACTCCCGTTCAGGATCAAAATTCAGTCCTAAAGCCCTGACTATCTCATCAGGGTTGCTATTCAAGTCCAGGATAAAATCAAGCATCTGTTTAAACTGTGGTTCTAAGACAGACAAAGTGGCCAAAATATAACCAGATGATGGACGGCGCAGACCATCATAGGTACCCCATATTCGCATTTCGACCAACCAATCACGATTTTCCTCATAGTAAGTCAGCCACTTCATTTTTAATGATTGACACAGCTGCTGAATGTCCATTATTTGCCTCGCTTCTAGTAACAAGAGTGGAGATTTTAAACTTGATCCTGAGAATGAAACCGATAATAAAGCATCTGTTTAACCCGTTATCCACCCTGTAAATATTATTCCACCAATAGAGCTACATCTAGAGGGTGAACACTGCTATACCAGACCATATCTGGTAACACTAGCACCATCGGTCCCCTGCCGCACTGTCCCAGGCAGCCACTAGATGTTACCGTCACACCAACAACTGGTAAGGCGCGAAGAGCTGCTAACACATCTGCTGCACCTTGCTTTTTGCAGGTGCGATTTTGGCAAACGCGCACAGATTTAGGGGACTGGGTCCCCTGGTTGGAAAACGTTGACATTACCTGTATATTTAATTCCTAATTGATAGTTAGTCCTTTTGAAGCTAACCATTCCCGGTTAAATATCCGTGACTGATAGCGAGAACCACTATCACATAAGATGGTGACAATGGTATGTCCTGGTCCTAACTCCTTGGCTAGGGCTACTGCTGCCCCAACATTGATACCTGTGGAACCACCCATGAATAGCCCATCTTTTCGTAGCAGTTGGTAAACAACCCGTAAAGCTTCCTGATCTTCAACTTGGATAGCATCATCGACAGGTGCGCCTTCCATATTGGCTGTGATGCGGCTATTACCGATGCCTTCGGTAATGGAATTGCCCTCGATTTTGATTTCTCCGGTTTTAATATAGCTGTACAGACCACTGCCACAAGGATCAGCAACTACGCATTTCACGGCTAGTTTTTGTTGTTTGAGGTACATTGCCACACCAGCATAGGTCCCTCCAGTGCCTGTTGCTGCTACCCAAGCATCGACTTTACCCTCTGTTTGTCTCCAAATTTCTGGGCCCGTGGTTTCGTAGTGGGCTAGGCGATTAGCTAGATTATCGAACTGATTTGCCCAAATGGCATTTTCCATTTGGTCCGCAATTCTGCCAGATAGCTTGACGTAATTGTTGGGGTCTTTGTAGGGTACAGCCGGAACTGGACGGACTTCTGCCCCTAATGTTGTTAGTGCGTCTATCTTTTCTTGGGACTGGGTGTTAGGAATAATAATTAGGCATTTGTAGCCTTTGGCGTTACAAATGTGCGTCAAGCCAATGCCAGTATTACCAGCAGTCCCTTCAACAACAGTACCACCTGGTTTGAGGATACCTTTTGCTTCTGCATCTTGAATCATGTAAAGTGCTGCCCGATCCTTGACAGAACCACCAGGGTTGAGGAATTCGGCTTTGCCCAGGATTTCACACCCTGTCTCCTCGCTGAAGCTGTTTAAGCGAATCAGGGGTGTGTTACCAACAGCACCGATGAATCCATCTTTGATTTCCATGTCGAATATACCTGAATTATTCCCTATAGAATTTTGGCGTATAGTGCAATACCTTTGCAAAAATCTCGTGTTTTACCAATTTGACAGACCTTCTGGAGCCTGAAACCCTTTCTATTCTGTACTTTTAAGGAGGCAGAAGGCAGTCCCAATGAAAAAATTTTCATCGCCAAGCTTGAAAGAGGTTCCTTTCCTACACCCCAAACCCTTGCACCCCTCTTTCAAGTTAGAAGGCAGCTATGAATCCCCATAAATTTATTTATGGGATTTAATCAGGACGTAGTATTTCTGGCGCTAAGCGTCTCGAAATCCAGATTTTTGGGTTTTTCATCAATAAATTTAGGGGCTTGGTGACCCTGTGGCATGGGGCAAAAAATATATTTTCCGACTCCTGCAAGAACTACCCTGGAGCCTTTCTTCGGTAAATTTTAAGGGGCTTTTTCAAAATTGCCAGCTACTTAGCGCCCATTGACCCTCTAATCCACCACACCTTTAAAAAACGGGTCGATGTATTTGTAGACTGCGTCACCGTGCCAAAGCGCCATAATAAAAAACTAGAGAAAGTAAGATCAGTTTCTCTTTTTCTCCATTAATAAGTAGGAGTATGAAGATGGAAGCTCACAAAATAGAAGCTGTTTTAACTGAAGATGGAATTTTGATGCTGCATGGCTTACCTTTTCATGCGGGGGATGCTGTGGAGGTAATTATTCTGTCAGCTAAAACTCCACAACTTCAAGGAGCAGCACCTAGCCAACCAGAAACAACTCTTTATCCAATGCGCGGCAAAGTAATCCGTTACGATGATCCAACAGAACCCGTTGCCTTCTCAGATTGGGAAGTTTTGCAATGATTATACTTGATCCACATATCTGGGTTTGGTGGGTTGACGATAACTCTAGACTAACTGCAAAGTATCGGGACTGGATAGAAGAATATCAATCTCAGGGTTTGGGAGTAAGTATTGTTTCTTGTTGGGAGGTTGCCAAATTAGTCGAAAAAAATCGACTAATTTTTTCTTGTTCAGTTAATGAATGGCTAGAAACAGCTTTGGCTTATCCCGGAGTAGAGCTATTAAATTTAACACTGCCTATAGTAGTTGATTCAACTCAATTAACGGGATTTCATAGCGACCCTTTTGACCAAATTATTGTAGCTACAGCAAGATTTTCTAGATGTCCTTTATTAACTGCTGACGCGAAAATACTTAACTATTCTGGAGTGAAAACGCTTTCATAACGAAGTATTTACCCAATTCCAGCAACAGCAGCAAGCAGCTAAAAGAGGTAACAAAAATGATGTTCAGATGGCTATTGCTTTTCCACAAATCCATATAATCCAAGGGAAGCGAAAAGGGGTAGCAGGATAAAGCGGGACATATTAGGACAGTTATTACCCTGCTGGATCGGCTGTAACTGCGATCTATGGGTAGAGGGCTAAAACCCTTGCTGTATAATCTGTCCCGCCTTAAGTTCAATACCGAATTGCAACTAGAGTGCCAGTCCAGTAGAAGTAGTTGACGTATAATCCAGGACATGGGTGTTGTATACAAGGCTGAAGTTTAAATCCGCTGGCGTAGCCCGCCGCTATCTCTACGAGAGGCATAGTGTGGTAGCAGGCATTGTCGTAGTGATAGGATCTAGAACATGGGCTGTTTGTAGTTTTTGAGTTGTCGTTTGGTACGGACTCTAACTCTAGTCCATCCACCCTCTCTTTTCATCTCTACGCTTACGTATCAGTATTTTTGCCGTTTTTGCCCAAATTTTTGTAGGCTCTGATTTTGGCAAAGGTATTGATAGTGGTGACAGTATATATACCCTTGCTGCCAAAAGAGTATACATAATAGGTGGAGAGGATTATCAGCGTAGTTGGTGTAGGAATTTCTGCCAAGATCAAGATTAATCCCAAGGATACCCATGAGATCCAAAGATAAACACAATCGAGAACTACAACACCGGATTGAAACTAGACTCCGGGAGATGGAAACTCATATTAAACGTGCATCAGCACCTTTTTATCAAACTGTGAAGATGCAAACTGCAAATTCCCCTCAGCCTTGGAAGAAAAAGGCTATTCTTGCTGCCAAACTATTTGGTCTTGGTGTAGCAGTTCTAGTTGCCGTGCGGGTAGTTTCAGCCTTGGTAGGAATTGTTATTATTGCTGCCTTGATTTGGCTAGGTTATAAACTATTTTTTGATTCTTCCAAATAAACTATATGACTTATCAAGTAGGAACTGAAAAGTTCATCAATGATTTGGAGCGTATTGCTCAGGCACGCTCGGAAATCTCCATCTGTTTGAATACCATCGCTGACACAATTAGCCAAGCTGAACTAGCTGGGGACAGTACATCAGGTAGACTCAGCTTATCCCGAGATGTTGAAGATATTACTGTAGCCAGCAAAAATCTCAGTCAGGGTGTATTTCGCTTGTTGGTATTAGGCGATATGAAGCGGGGAAAAAGTACTTTTCTCAATGCCCTAATTGGGGAAAATTTATTGCCTAGTGATGTAAATCCCTGTACGGCAGTTTTAACGGTGCTAAGGTATGGCATCCAAAAGAAGGTTACTATTTATTATAATGATGGCAAAATACCCGAAGAGCTAGATTTTCAGGAATTCAAAGCTAAATATACCATAGACCCCTCAGAAGCTAAGAAATTAGAGCAGGAGCAAAAACAGGCATTTCCTAATGTCGATTATGCAGTGGTAGAATATCCTCTAACTCTCTTAGAAAAGGGTGTGGAAATTATTGATAGTCCAGGATTAAACGATACGGAAGCGCGGAACGAATTATCTTTAGGTTATGTGAATAATTGCCAAGCAATTTTATTTGTGTTGCGGGCATCCCAACCTTGTACCTTGGGTGAGCGTCGCTACTTGGAAAACTATATTAAAGGTCGAGGATTAACGGTTTTTTTCTTGATTAATGCCTGGGATCAGGTACGAGAATCAATAATTGATCCTGATGATACAGACGAATTACAAGCAGCTGAGGGGAGACTGCGGCAAGTATTTAGAGCGAATTTAGCAGAATATTGTGTTGTAGATGGACAAGATATTTATGAGGAGCGGGTGTTTGAGCTTTCCTCAATTCAAGCCCTCAGAAGAAGGTTAAAAAACCCCCAAGCTGATTTAGCAGGCACTGGCTTCCTTGAGTTTATCGAGGCACTGAATACTTTCCTGACGCGGGAAAGAGCAATTGCCCAATTGCGTCAAGTCAGAACCCTAGCGAGACAGACCTGTAATCATACTAGTAAGGCAATTGCTAGACGTATACCTTTACTAGATCAAGATGTTAATGAATTGAAAAATCGGATTGATTCGGTAGAACCTGAATTTCAGAAACTCACAGCGATCCGCGATGTATTTCAGCAGGAAATCATCAATACCAGAGATACCCAAGCTAGATTAATTTCGGAATCTTTCCGCAGCTACGTTTTAAATTTAGGTGATAGCTTTGAAAGTGATTTTTTGCGCTATCAACCCGAATTAAATCTATTTGATTTCCTCCACGCTGGTAAACGGGAAGCTTTCAATGCAGCATTAAAAACGGCTTTTGAACAATACATTACTGATAAATTTGCCGCTTGGACTTTAACGACCGAAAGGGAGATAAACAGAGCCTTTCTGGAACTATCTCGCAGTGCGTCCCAATATGGTGCCTCTTACAGTCAGGTAACAGAGCAAATTACTCAAAAGTTAACTGGACAAACAGTTAAAGTTAACCCCACCACCACAGAAGATGATAACTCCCCAGGATGGGCAAAATGGGCAATGGGATTGTTATCTTTATCCCGGGGGAACTTAGTTGGTGTAGCCATGGCTGGTGCAGGATTTGATTGGAAAAATATCTTGTTAAACTACTTCACTGTTATTGGCATTGGGACAATAATTACGGCAGTAACGGGAGTTTTCCTTGGACCCATTGGGTTTGCCTTACTTGGTTTAGGAGTGGGGTTTTTACAAGCGGATCAAGCACGTAAGGAGTTAGTCAAAACAGCTAAAAAAGAGTTAGTCAAATACTTACCACAGGTAGCAAACGAGCAGACCCCAGTGGTATACGATGCGGTAAAAGAGTGTTTTGATACCTATGAACGAGAAGTAAATCAGCGGATTAATGATGATATTACCTCTCGCAAATCTGAATTAGATAATTTACTCCAGCAGAAAAAAACCAGGGAAATTAACCGTGAGAGCGAGTTGAAAAGATTGCAAACCTTACAAGAAAATATCATCGCTCAACTACAAAAGATTGAGGCAGTATACAGTAATTTACTTGCCTACTACAGCTAATGACATACTGCCATCCCCTCCCTGAAGCTAAGTAGTGCTGTATTATGGAAAGTTACAAAGAACTTGTAAATACTCTTAAATCAACTACTCTATTACTAGATTTAGAGCGTCGTTCTCAACTATATCAAGACATCACCAGTATCTGCGATTACTTAGCTAATCCCAGATTTCAGATTGCGGTATTTGGACCATTTAATTATGGTAAGTCTACCCTCCTGAATGCCATGTTGGGAAACCGCACCTTACCCATTGATTTGATTCCGACAACAGGAGCAGCAATCACTGTCAAGTATGGAACTGATGTGCGAACTCGGATTATGTTCGCAGATGGGACAGAAATCTACCGCAGTGGGACAGAAGTTTTACAGCAATTTGCTGTTTTAGATGGTAATAGACGAATGCGAACAGATGTCATCTCTGTGGAAGTATTCTGTCCCCACCCTTTTCTAGAAATTGGTGTAGAATTAGTTGATTTACCAGGCACAAATGATCAAGAAGCACAGGATAATTTAGTCCGAGATCACCTGATTCGTGCCGATTTAGTAGTTCAATTACTAGATGCACGGAAATTAATGACTTTGGGTGAACGGGAAAACTTGCGAGATTGGCTATTAGATCGGGGGATTAAAACAGTTATCTTTGTTGCTAACTTTATTAACCTACTAGAGCCAGAGGAGCAAAAGCAAGTTCAGAAACGATTACGATTTGTAGCTGAAAGTTTTCGTTCCCAATTACCTCCAGGTTTTAGTAATTTGTACCGGGTTGATGCCTTACCAGCTTTAAGAGCTAGATTAAAAGGTGATGTAGCTGCGGCTAATAGTAGTGGATTAGTAGCTTTTGAAACAGCCGTGCAAAATATTGTCGGGATCTGGCAGCAAAATCATGGGGGTGTCAGCTCACCCAGGGTGCAAGTAATTACTAATCAAATTCAAGCATCATTAGTCAATAAAATTTTCGCCGTTTCCAGCCAAATAAAATCTTTTGACGAGAAACAAAAGGCTAAAGTTGAAATTAACCAAAAAGCTGTTAGTTTAATCAAAAAAGGCTTCAACACTAGTATATCTAACTTACGCGACTGGCTAGCTTTACCTAAATTATTAGCTAAATATCAAGGGGACGCAGCAGTTGCACTTGCAGAAAATAACTTTACATCTTGGCAAACAGCAAGTTTAAAAAAAGACCTCAAAGAGTTGCAAACTGCCGTAGTTAAATGGCTATATCAAGCTTACAATTTTTTTGCTGAACAACGACCAGAAGACCTGCTAATTCCTCTCCCCCAAGAACCACAATTAACCTTGCCACCAAAGCCTAATCCCAATAATGATTTACACGAAACAGGCGCGATCGCTGTAGGCAGTGGCATTGGCTGGTTATTGGGTGGTCCCCTAGGAGCTGCGGTTGTCGGCAGTATCTCCTACTTATTGAACAAGAATATTCAACAACAGGATGAAAAATTAGTCCAAGAATCTTATCATCAACAGGTGGCCAAAATCTGCATAGCAGCAGCCGAAAGCTATTTAACTTCCCTGAGTAGTCAAGGCTTGTCAAATGTATTTGACTACGAGCAGAAAGCAGCCAGAGTTATCCATTTTGGGGTCAGTGAACCAGCGGAAATCTCCCAACTACGTGAGGATATCAAGCGGTTACAATTAGGATTTAACCAGCTCTTGCAAGTCTTGATAAGAGCGAATATACCCACCAAATATCAACCCTATCGAGAAATACCAAAACCTGCCGAGAAAGTAGAACTTTCTCCCCCACCTCCCTATGGAGAAGTACCAAAACCTCCCCCACCTCCAAATCCCACAGAGTTAGAGGCGAAATTTCGCAATTGGGAACTTGACGAAGAAATAGCACAAATGAAAGCCAAAATGGCATTACCAACCCTAGGACAAAAAGAGAAAATTGCTCGCGCTTACAATGTCTTAGGATTAAAACCGAATGCTTCCCTAGCTGAGGTAAAACAGGCTTATCGAACCCTAGTCAAAAAATGGCATCCCGATTTATATATAAATCAGCCATATAAGGAGCAACTAGCACAAGAGAAGATGCGGCTAGTGAATGCAGCTTATAAGCTGTTATGTAATGATTTAAATGGTTGAAATTCAGTGAGACCCTATTTTAAAGGCAGGAGGCAGGTTTGGGGTCGAGACTATGGGGGAAGAAATTATCGGGGTTTGATCTCTTGAGTTCCCCACCTTTCACACCGAACATGAATGAACTTTCCCTGATTCTACCCCTATAAGATTAACACGCTAAAGAGGGGAAAAAGGGAGGTAAGTAATCGTGCAGAATTATTTACACAGGACTTTTCAGTCTGGATAGGAGTTTGATGCCTAAATTTTGTGCAATTAATTTTGCATAGGTACTTAAATTCATCCCTTTCCACCGCTTTTTCCTGAGTTTACAACCCACGTTGCTGCTTTTTCAGTGCCTGATAAATTTCTGGTAGGCGATTAAGAATACTGGATATCTTGAGAAATCGTTTGTGGGGGACGGCTGGAGTTCCCGATACAACCTCTCCTGGAGCTACATCATCGTGAATTCCAGCCTTAGCTGAGGCAATTGCACCATCTCCTATCTTTACTTGATTGGCAATTCCTACTTGTCCAGCTAAGATCACCCGATTTCCTAGTTTTACCCCTCCTGCCATGGCTGCCTGCCCAGCGATC